>Ga0265293_10000271_pt1 | contig 127999 bp, 123 predicted proteins | sample Munlanlewell138R_FD_192505 | JGI IMG/M metagenome (GOLD analysis project Ga0265293, IMG submission 192505) | Leachate microbial communities from a municipal landfill in Southern Ontario, Canada - Leachate well 138R | ecosystem: Engineered > Solid waste > Landfill > Unclassified | place...
GAGAATATGAGGTAGATAGGTCCGGTGTGGAAGTATAGAGATATATGGAGCTGACGGATACTAATCGGTCGAGGTCTTAACCTAAATATTTTTTCTCGCTACTAGTTTTGAGTGTGTAACGCTCAGCAATAACTTGTGTTTTGCAACACAAGCTCAGCAATAACTTGTGTTTTACAACGTGACTCCGTTATTCGCCTATTTATTTAATTGTTAGATTTAGGTTAAATAGGCTCATAAAGTCGTCCCTTATGCAAAAACACAAAGTTATAGCAAGATCTATTAAGCAATACAGCAAGATCTATTAAGCAATACGAGCGAAAACTCTTATATATTGCATGAGGAACGACTCTTAACTTCGTCTTTTGACCGACCAAAACGAAGTAAAAAGACAAAGTTAATGGAGTGCCGTTGCAATATACAAAGTTAGAGCGTATCAGCAGCAATAGATAAACGAAATAAGCAATTTGTCTGGTGATGATGGCTAAGGGGACACACGCGTTCCCATCTCGAACACGACCGTTAAGCCCTTAAGCGCCGAATGTACTTGGACCGCAGGGTCCCGGGAGAATAGGACGTTGCCAGGCAGACAAACCAAATCCAGTTTTGTGAGCTAATGCTTACGAAACTGGATTTTTTGTTGTATTTATAGTGATTAACAATGAAATTAATATATTCTTAACAACTTTCTAACACAAAATAAAAGATTAAAGAGTAACCTAGTTAATATATATATTACTGGGGTGCAAATAATGAATAAAAAAAGAAAAATACAAACAAAATTCTATCTCGATATCATTTTAATAGTTGTCTATTTAATAATTATGGAACCATTATTTACCGGACTTAAATGGCATGAGTGGATTGGTCTCGCCCTTGGTGGTGCATTCATTATACATATTATATTTAATTGGAAGTGGATAGTTGAATGTAGTAAAAGATTTGTAAAAAATATGGCACCTCGTATACGAGTTAATTACATATTAAATTTTTGTTTATTAATCGTTGCCGGCTTTATGCTACTTAGTAGTCTTGCTATCGCTAAATATACTGATTTTACTTGGCTTCACTGGATTGGCCTTTACTACAGTTTCACTTGGCTAAAGGTTCATGTTACTTCGGCTTTTTTACTACTATTCATAGGCGCGATTCATGTTGGATTACATTGGAAGTGGATAGATTCATGTTTCCGCAAGATATTTCCGTTTACTTATGAAATGCCTAATTTTCTAAAATCGATTTTTGCTTTCGTTGTTGTTGCAGTGGGCCTTTACACTGTACAGTATGCTGAGCTACTAACGACTTTGGAAAGAGCATTTACGATTTTCGATCTTACCAATTTTAATCTACCTAACAATGAATTTATCAAGGTGCATGGTGGAGGGCAAGGCGGAGGTGGAGGTGGCAGAGGCATACACTCATTAACAGAAACAACGAGCTCTATTTCAATTCTTGTCTATATTGCTGTAGCTACGATGATTGCTGTAATAACTCATTATTTGGATCTTATAATTATTAGGCTTAAGAAACATATAAAAAGTAATAATATAATTCAATAACATAATTAACTTTGCAAATATAAGCTTTTCTCTATATTTTTTGATAATTAAGTATTAAAATTAGTATAGTTAAACATAATTTGTATAACTATACTAATTTATTATCAATTAATATAAGTGGAGGACTGCACATGTTAGCTTTTACTAACGCCAGAATCAATACCGTAACTGAAGGAATTATCGAAAAAGGGACCATTCTTGTCGAAGAGGGTCGAATTAAAGCAATCGGCGCAGAAGTTGAAATCCCAGCTGATGCGGAAATTATCGACTGTACCGGCAAATGGATTACGCCTGGACTAATCGACGCCCATACCCACCTGGGTGTTTATGAAGAAACTATTGATTGGGCCGGTGCTGATGGCAATGAGATGACAGATCCGGCAACCCCGCACGTTCGGGCGCTTGATGCGATTAATCCGGTTGAACAGGGTTTTGTTGATGCCTATCAGGGCGGTGTTACGACTGTTCAGGTTATGCCCGGCAGTGCCAATGTCATCGGCGGTGAAATGTCGATCGTTAAGACTCATGGCCGAATCGTTGAGGAAATGCTGGTTAAAGAGTTGTCCGGCCTCAAAGTTGCCTTCGGCGAAAACCCTAAACGCGTTTACGGTGATCGCAAGCAAATGCCGTCAACCCGCATGGGGACAGCGGCTGTCTTGCGTGAGAACCTGACCAAAGCACGAAACTACCTCAAAAAACTTGAGCGCGGTGCAATCGACGAGGATAAATTACCTGAACAAGACCTTAAAATGGAGACCCTACTCAAGGTTCTCCGCCGCGAAATACCGCTAAGAGCTCATGCTCACCGGGCTGATGATATTATCACAGCAATCCGGATTGCTGAGGAGTTTGATGTTGACCTGACGCTTGAGCATTGCACTGAAGGTCACCGTATTTCAGATATCATTTACAATAAAGGCTACCGGGTAACTGTTGGTCCAACCCTCTCTAGTCGGTCTAAAATCGAACTTGGCGAGATGGGTTGGCAGACATTAGTTGAACTTGAGAAAGCTCAGGTTCCGTTTTCGATTATTACCGATCATCCGGTGATACCGATTCAATATATTACGCTCAGTGCTTCACTTGCTGTCCGTGAGGGACTTAGCGAGCAGACTGCTTGGGAAGCGATTACGATTAACCCGGCAAGACATATCGGTTTGAGTGATCGGGTCGGTTCACTTACTGTCGGCAAAGATGCAGATCTGGTGGTTTGGTCGGGAAACCCCTTTGAATATTTAACGAAAGTCGAGCAGACAATAATCGATGGAAAAATTGTTTATCAGAGAGAGAAATAAAGCGCCGTTTTAGTTGACTATTAAACGCTGTAAAGTTAGAATATAAGTGTAGTCAGTTGTTGTAGAATAACTAAAAAAGGCATACTTTAGATGTCTCGTTTAGAAGCAGGACCGAAGGGATAATAAGCCCAGGCGGGTAGGTTTCTTCCTTTTTTAGGGACCTACTCACTGGGCTTTTGTTATCAGAGTTATAAATGGGAGGTAGCGTAAATGGCTAAAGTTTTAATCGTAATGGGCAGTGATTCAGATTTAGATGTTATGCAAGGAGCTGCGGAAGCGTTAACGAAACTTGGCGTTGAGTATGAAATACGCATTTCATCAGCCCATCGTGTGCCGGAAAAGACGGCAAATCTGGCTCGAGAAGCTAAAACGAACGGTTTTTCGGCAATTATTGCCGGAGCGGGTCTGGCAGCCCATCTGCCGGGAGTTATCGCGTCTTTTACAACTTTACCGGTCATTGGCGTTCCGATTAAGAGTGGTGCACTGAAGGGTGTTGATGCTCTCTATGCCATCGTCCAGATGCCAAAGGGGATACCCGTTGCCACAGTTGCGATCGGCGGAGCCTATAATGCCGGTCTCCTCGCAGGCCAGATGATCGCTCTTAGCGACCCCGCAGTCGCTGCGAAACTAACCGAGCTGCGTCAAGAGATGGCGGCAGAGGTCGATGCTAAGGACAATAAACTACAGGGTTAGATAAGTTTGGAGATTTAAGACTTATTTATAAGATTTTAAGAATGGCTGTTACATATTGTATAAGGAGGCGAATCGATGATTACCCGTTATTCACGACCGGAAATGCAACAGATATGGAGTGAGGAGAATAAATATGAGTCTTGGCTCGAGGTAGAATTGCTTGCAACTGAAGCTTGGTCTAAGCTTGGTGTAATTCCTGAGGCAGATGCTAAGCTTGTGCGTGTTAACGCCCGCATTAACATCGACCGAATCCTTGAGATAGAGCAGGAGACGAGACATGATGTCGTCGCCTTTACACGAGCAGTTGCCGAAACGCTCGGCGAAGAATCCAAGTGGGTTCACTATGGTTTAACCTCTACAGACGTGGTTGACACCGCGCTTTCCTACCGCATCCTGCAAGCTAACAAGCTAATCGAGCAGGGGCTAACCGATTTCCTAACAATTCTAAAAAACAAAGCACTTGAACATAAACATACCATGATGATGGGGCGGACGCATGGGGTGCATGCGGAGCCGACGACTTTTGGTTTAAAGTTGGCTCTCTGGTATGAGGAGATGCGCCGTAACTATGAGCGCTTTAAGCGAGCTGCCGATGTAGTCCAGTACGGCAAAATTTCGGGCGCTGTTGGCACCTATGCCAACACACCTCCCGCTGTCGAGGAGTATGTCTGTGAGCAACTTGGACTGAAGACAGCACCGATATCTACACAGACCTTACAACGTGACCGTCATGCTGAATACATCGCGACCCTTGCATTGATTGCGTCTTCACTCGAGAAGTTCGCGATTGAGATTCGCAGTCTCCAGCGGACTGAGATCCGCGAGGTTGAGGAGCTGTTTGCCAGCGGTCAGAAGGGGTCATCAGCGATGCCGCATAAACGCAATCCGATCGGATCGGAAAATATCACCGGTTTGGCTCGGGTGATGCGCGGTTACATGCTCGCAGCGTACGAGGATATTCCACTTTGGCATGAGCGGGATATATCACATTCATCGGTTGAGCGAATTATTATTCCTGATGCGACCACTTTGATCGATTTTATGTTGCAACGGTTTGGATCAATCGTTCGAAACCTGACTGTTTTTCCACAAAATATGCGCCGTAATATGGATAAAACCTACGGCTTAATCTATTCACAACAGGTGTTATTGGCACTGATTAAAAAGGGTATGTCGCGGGAAGCTGCTTACGATCTCGTCCAGAGTTTGGCGATGAAATCATGGGATAAGAGCAAAGCGTTTCGTGAGATAGTATTGGCGGAACCGCAGGTGCTGTCAATTTTAACCGAAGATGAGGTGGAAGAGTGTTTTAACCCGCTTTATCACCTGCAGCAGGTGGAGTATATTTTTGAAAGATTAGGTTTAGTTAATCAGGATACGATAGAAAATGGAGGAAAACAGAATGTATAAGGCTAATATCTATGTAACAATTCGTGAAGGAGTTATTGACCCTCAGGGCAAGGCCTTACAGGAGGCACTTGTTGCGATGGGTTACCAAGAAACTAGACAGGTTAAGGTGGGTAAGTTTATCGAGCTAACAATTATTGCTGCTAACGATGAAGAGGCAGCAGCAAAAGTTACTGCTATCTGCGATAAATTACTGGCTAATGCCAATGTTGAGGATTATCGCTTTGAGTTGGAAGTGATGACAGCATGAAGGTTGGTATAATTGTGTTTCCGGGATCAAGCTGCGAAACTGATACAATACATCCGATAGCTGAAATTTATGGTACGAAAAATGTTGATTATGTTTGGTACCAAGAGACGAAACTTGATAAATATGATCTAATTGTATTGCCGGGTGGCTTCTCCTATGGCGATTATCTGCGTCCGGGTGCGATAGCGAAACAAGCTCCGGTCATCGAGGCTGTGAGAGCAGCAGCCGAAGCCGGTCGCTATATTCTCGGGATTAGCAATGGTTTTCAACTTTTGACGGAGATTGATCTTTTACCGGGGGCGCTACTAATTAATCAAGGCATCAACTTTATCTGCGATGACGTAGATGTAGTTGTTGAGAATAATGAGACGACGTTTACGCTCTTATACAGCGCAGGAGAACAATTGCGGTTACCGATTGCACATGGTCATGGGAACTACTTTTGTGAATCAGAAGAGTTAGCTGAGCTTGAAGATAATCGTCGGATAGTGTTGCGTTATGCCGCTAATGGCGAAAAACCTAATAGCACTGCCGGTGGTAATCCGAATGGATCAATGGCAAATATAGCCGCACTCACTAATCCAGCAGGTAATGTGCTGGGGATTATGCCGCATATTGATCGTGCATTAGATAAAGAGACAGGTTCAGATGCCGGTATTCGTCTGTTTGAGTCGATTCTTAAGAGTTGGGGGGATAAACGATGAGCACACACGAACCGTCTGCACAAGAGATTAAAGAACAGAAGCTTTATCATGAGTTAGGACTTTCTGATTTTGAATATAAATTAGCAACAACATTGATTGGCCGTGCTCCGAACTATTTGGAGACTGGTCTATTTAGTGTTATGTGGTCAGAACATTGTTCTTATAAAACTTCGAAAAATTTACTTAAACGCTTCCCCACTAAAGGTGAGCGTGTCTTACAAGGTCCCGGAGAAGGCGCCGGCGTTGTTGATATCGGCGACAACCAAGCTGTTGTTTTCAAGATTGAGAGCCACAATCACCCATCAGCGGTAGAACCGTATGAAGGTGCGGCGACAGGTGTCGGCGGTATTGTCCGTGATGTTTTCTCGATGGGTGCGCGACCTATAGCGATGCTGAATTCGCTTCGTTTCGGACCGCTGTCTGATGAGCGAGTGAAGCATCTATTGAAGTATGCCGTAAAAGGGATTGCAGACTATGGCAACCGACTTGGTATTCCGACAGTCGGCGGCGAGGTGGTTTTTGAGGAGTCGTATTTAGGTAATCCGCTGGTTAATGCGATGTGTGTCGGTTTAGTTGCTCACGACAAAATGCAAAAGGGTTTAGCGCGCGGAGTTGGCAACCCGGTTATCTACGCAGGTGCACCGACCGGTAAAGACGGAATTCATGGGGCAACCTTTGCGTCGGTGGAACTAACCGATGAGACGGAATCGCCTGATGTGCAGGCGGGAGACCCATTCATGGAGAAGAGACTTTTGGAGGCAACTCTTGAATTATTTCAATATGATTTGATCGAAGGAATTCAAGATATGGGTGCTGCCGGTCTTACGAGCTCAAGCTCGGAGATGGCGAGCAAAGCGGGAACAGGCATTATGCTTGATTTATCACTTGTTCCGCAACGCGACCGTGACATGACACCATACGAGATTATGTTAAGCGAATCGCAAGAGCGGATGTTGGTCGTTGCGAAGAAAGGAAAAGAGGACGAAATTGCAACAGTCTTCGCTAAATGGGATATTCCAACGCAAGTTGTTGGTGTAGTAGAGAAAGGAAACCGTTATCGCATTCTGCATAATGGTAAAGTGGTCTGCGATATTCCGGTTGCTGCGCTTGTTGATGAGGCACCGGTCTATACGATGGAGAGCCGTGAACCTGCTTCTTATCGTGAGAATCAAAAGTTGCGTTCAGCGGTTGAAGACTACAAGGTTACGGATTTCGGTGAGACATTATTAGAATTATTGGTTCAGCCAAATATTGCGAGCAAGGAGTGGGTTTACCGCCAATATGACCATACAGCGCGCTTTAGCACTGTAGTGAAACCGGGTGGTGACGCCGGTGTTATTAAGATCCGTGGAACCAAGAAAGCTCTGGCAATGACAACAGATGGCAATGGTCGTTATATCTATCTTGATCCATACGTTGGCGGTGCGATTGCTGTTGCTGAGTCGGCACGAAACCTTGTCTGTACAGGTGCGACTCCGATTGCCTTAACAGATGGGATTAATTATGGTAACCCGGGAAAACCGGAAATATTCTGGACCTTTGAGCAGGCGGTTGATGGAATGGTTGAAGCCTGCAAAGTGCTTGATACGCCGGTAATTGGCGGCAATGTTAGTTTGTATAACGAATACGCCGGTGAAGCGATTTACCCAACGCCAATTATAGGTATGGTGGGTCTGATTGACCGGCCTGAACATATTACTGATGTTAGTTTCAAAGAGGTAGGCGACCGTTTAATTCTCGTGGGTACCACCTATAGTGAGCTAACAGGGACAGAGTTTCAGAAGCTAACAACTAAAAAAGTTGAGGGCAGACCACCTATAATCGATTTGGCGGTCGAAAAGTCGGTCCAAGCGTTAGTGTTAGCAGCGATTCACGAAGGGTTAGTTGTATCGGCGCATGACCTAAGCGAGGGTGGACTTGCCGTGGCTGTGGTTGAATCTGCGGTAGCCGGCGGTAAAGGTGCGGAGATTGAGTTGGTAAGCGATTTGTCTGCGGAAGCAACTTTGTTTAGTGAGACGCAGTCGCGGATTTTGTTATCAGTGAAACCGCAAGATGTAGCGGCTCTATGTAAACTTGCTAGCGCTAAAGGTGTGAAATGTGCTGATATCGGTGCAGTTGCTAATGGGCGCATCGCTATTAGTTACAATGGCGAGGAATTACTCGATTTAGAACTTAGTAAAATTGAAAAGACTTGGAGGGAAGCGATTCCATGTGCGATGCAGTAGATTGTAAGGAACTGCAATTAGATCGACCGGAGCATGAGTGCGGCGTACTTGGCGTCTATAATTTAGATGAGGCACCGCAATTGCTCTATTATGGTTTGCATGCTTTGCAACATCGCGGGCAAGAAAGTGCCGGGATTGTGACCTCTGATGGTAACCACTTCACTTCGCATCGAGATAGGGGTCTTGTAACAGAGGCTTTCGGGAATGAAGAGTTAAGTGGCCTTATTGGTCGGAGCGGCATCGGTCATGTTCGTTATACAATGAAGGGGAAGGGAAGTTTATCAAGCATTCAACCTTTTATCTTTAAGTATCGACAGGGCGAGATTGCACTGGCAATTAATGGCGGGTTGGTTAATGGTATGGAGATCCGTGAACGCCTCGTTCGCGAAGGATCAATTTTTCAGACGACCAGCGATATTGAGGTAATCGCACATTTGATTGCCAAGTCGACGCAAGACTACCTTGAAGATGCTGTGAAGGATGCACTCGGGCAGTTAATCGGTGCTTACGCGCTGGTAATCCTCAATAATGAAAAGCTGATCGCTGCAACTGATCCGCATGGGATAAGACCGTTTTCGTTGGCACGGTTGAATGGAGGTTATGTAGTTTCTTCGGAAACGTGCGCTTTTGAAGAAGTTGGAGCCGAATATATTCGCGACCTTGAGCCCGGCGAGATGCTGGTCTTTAGCGGTGACAGCGAACCGCATTCGGAGTTTTTGGATGAGGATGGACTTTTTTCCGAGCAATTCGCTGCCGGGAAAAAACGTGCATCCTGTGCGTTTGAGTATATCTATTTTGCGCGGCCGGACAGCGATATCTGTGGCATTAATTTACACCTTGCACGTAAACGTCTCGGCAAAAGGTTAGCACAAGAAAGTCCGGTCGAAGCTGACGTTGTTACCGGCGTTCCGGACTCGAGTATTTCCGCGGCAATCGGTTATGCCGAGGAGTCGGGAATACCCTTTGAGCTGGGGTTAATCAAGAACCGTTATATCGGGCGGACCTTTATTCAACCGAGTCAAGCGCTACGGGAAAAAGGTGTACGGATGAAACTTAGTTCAGTTCGCAAAGTAGTTGAAGGCAAAAGAGTTGTGATGATCGATGACTCAATCGTGCGCGGTACAACGAGTGGCAGGATTGTACGAATTTTGCGAGAAGCAGGTGCATCTGAGGTTCACGTGCGGATTAGTTCGCCGCCGGTTAAGGATGTATGTTATTACGGCATTGATATTTCATCGCGTGATGAGCTTGTTGCTGCTAATATGGACATTGAAACAATGCGTAAACATATCGGTGCCGACTCATTAGAGTTTATTAGCATTGAAGGAATGGTTGATGCACTGAATATGGAACACCCAGAAGATGCTAACGGCTACTGTCTGGCTTGTTTTAATTCGAAATATCCGACAAGATTATTGGACAGATAGTAATATAGAAAGATCGATGATTGGGGAATTGGGAGGGACTACAGATGAGTGAATATTACAAGGCTGCAGGCGTTGATATTGATGCAGGTAACGAAGCGGTTAAATTGATGAAACAACACGTCGCAAGGACGATGCGCCCGGAAGTTAAAACGGATCTTGGTGGATTTGGTGGTCTTTTTGCGCTTGCCGGCAAGTATGAAAAACCGATCTTGGTTGCCGGTACCGATGGCGTCGGTACAAAGTTGAAGATTGCGATCGAAATGGACCAACACGATACAGTCGGTATCGACCTTGTAGCGATGAGCGTGAACGATATCGTGGTGCAAGGAGCTGAACCGCTATTTTTCCTTGACTATATAGCGACGGGTAAGCTAATACCTGAGCAGGTTGAGCAGATCGTTGCCGGAATCGCTGATGGCTGCGTGCAGGCGGGTTGTGCACTAATCGGCGGTGAAACAGCTGAGATGGCGGGGATGTACGCTGATGGCGAGTATGATCTGGCCGGCTTTGCGGTGGGAGTTGTCGAAGAGGACCGAGTTGTTACCGGTGCTTCAATTGAATCGGGCAACGTAATTGTTGGACTTGCTTCGAACGGTGTCCACAGCAATGGCTATTCGCTGGTTCGTCATCTGTTGTTTACGAAGCATGATTATCATATCAATGCTTATGTCCCAAGTCTTGATAATACGTTGGGTACTGAGCTACTGAAACCGACACGGATCTACGTTAAGCCGGTATTGGAGCTGCTGAAGCGATTTAACATAAAAGGGATGGCGCATATTACCGGCGGTGGTTTTATTGAGAATATACCGCGAATTTTGCCGGAAAATCTACAGGCAAAAATTAAACTCGGCAGTTGGGAAGTTCCGAAAATCTTTAAGTTGTTAGCAGAACTCGGTGAGATGGATGATTATAATTTGTATCGCACCTTTAATATGGGGATTGGTTATATTATTGTAGTTAACAAGGACGAGGCAAATGAGGTCGTGCAGTTGGCAAACGAGTTAGGTGAAACAGCGACGATTATTGGAAAAATAACTAAGGGTGAAAAGGGCGTTATACTTAGCTGAATGGAGGTCTAGGGGACGGTGAATAGGATTGCGGTATTTGCTTCCGGTGGTGGGAGCAATTTTCAAGCGTTAGTTGAAGAGTGGCAGGAAAACCGTTTAGTAGGCGATCTGTATCTGCTCGTCTGTGACAAAGCAGATGCTTTTGTTATTAAAAGGGCTAAGCAGGCCAAGATACCTGTGCTGTTACTTGATCCTAAGCGTTTCTCAACAAAAGAGCGCTATGAAGAGGAAATCTTAAAACGGCTTGATGAGTTGGAAATTGAATATATTGTTTTAGCGGGCTATATGCGTTTGGTTGGTTCAACCTTACTAAAGGCTTTTCCCAATCGGATTATCAACTTACATCCGTCGCTGTTGCCCTTGTTTCCGGGGATGCGTTCAATTGAACAGGCATTGACGGCGGGGGTGAGTGAGACGGGAGTGACGGTCCACTTTGTCGATGAAGGGATGGACACGGGGCCGATTATACTTCAGAGGTCGATAGCAATAGAGGAAGATGATACGCTGGAGACATTGACTGAGAAAATTCACGCCTTGGAACATGTGCTGTTACCTGAAGCTGTTAACTTAGTTGTTGGGGGTAAGGCGGTCTTGTGTGGGAGCGAGGTAAAAATAAAGGGGGAGTCGCTGTGACTGGAAAAAGAAGAGCTTTACTAAGTGTTTCTGACAAAACAGGAATTGTTGAGTTCGCTAAAGAATTAGTTGCTTTAGGTTTCGAGGTTATCTCGACCGGGGGAACGAAAAAGACTTTGGAGGATGCGGGACTTACTGTGACTTCAATCCTTGATGTGACCGGGTTTCCGGAAATAATGGATGGAAGACTGAAAACCCTGCACCCTAATATTTTTGGTGCTTTGCTCGGAATGCGTAGCAATCCTGAACATATGGAGCAATTGAAAAAACACGCGATTTCCTTAATCGATATCGTGGTGGTTAATCTTTATCCTTTTAAGGAGACTATTTCTAAGCCTGATGTGAAGTGGGCAGATGCGATCGAGAATATTGATATTGGTGGTCCTTCGATGTTGAGGGCGGCAGCTAAGAACTATCAAGACGTTGCGGTTATTACAGATCCGAGCGACTATGCGGTAGTCGTTGGTGAGCTGAAGATGGCTGGGAATGTAAGTTTAGATACGAAAAAAATTCTGGCAGCTAAGGTGTTCCGGCAAACGGCTGCTTATGATGCATATATCGCTGAGTACCTGACTAAGCAAGAGGGAGTTAGCTATCCGGATAAACTGACGCTGACCTTTGAAAAGGTGCAAGATCTACGTTATGGTGAAAATCCTCACCAGAGTGCAAGTTTTTATCGGCAAGACTTGGTGAAACAAGGGTTACCATTAGCTAAGCAACTGCATGGCAAGGAATTATCCTACAATAATATACAGGATACTAATGCTGCCTGGCAGATGGTTAAGGAATATCACGAACAACCGGTGGTGGTTGCCGTCAAGCATATGAATCCATGTGGAATTGCTGTTGGAGAAAATGTGTTGGAGGCGTTTAAGAAGGCCTATGATGCGGACCCGGTGTCGATTTTTGGTGGGATTGTTGCAACTAATCAGGTTGTTGATGCAGCTACAGCTAACCTCATGAAAGAGATTTTCTTAGAAGTGATTATTGCGCCAGGTTTTACGGATGAGGCGCTAACGATATTAACGGCTAAGAAAAATATCCGTCTGTTAGAGCTAAAGGGCGAGCAAAAATATACCGGTGTGCCGAAGGTTGTTTCGGTTCTTGGCGGACTATTGCTTCAAGACGAAGACGAGCGTCAACTGAGCGATGCAGACTTGACTGTTGTAACGAAGCGACAACCGACGGCTGAAGAACTCGCTCAATTAAATTTCGCATGGAAAGCTGTTAAGCACGTTAAGTCGAACGCAATCGTCTTGGCGCGTGATAATATGACAATCGGTATCGGTGCCGGTCAGATGAACCGTGTCGGAGCGGCGGAAATTGCAATCAAACAGGCGGGAGAAAAGGCAGTGGGTGCCGTATTGGCATCGGATGCATTCTTCCCAATGAATGATACAGTGCTTGCTGCGGCTAACGCCGGTATTACTGCAATTATTCAGACAGGTGGCTCAATTCGTGACGAAGATTCGATTGTGGCTGCCGATGAGAAAGGAATCGCTATGGTCTTCACAGGCGTTCGGCATTTTAAACATTAGAAGGGAAGTGAGCAAATGCGGATTTTAGTTGTTGGCCAAGGAGGCCGCGAACATGCGATTGTGCGTGCACTAAACAAAAGTGAACAGGTTACGCAGGTCTACTGCGCACCCGGTAATGGAGGTATAGGGCGAGACGCGATATGTCTGCCGATAGCAGAGTTAGACTTTGCAGGGTTAGTTGCTGCTGTTCGCGAACAAGCGATTGACTTAACCTTTGTGGGTCCGGAGAATCCGTTGTTTGCCGGTATAGTCGATTATTTTGAATCTGAGGGTCTGGCAATCGTTGGCCCGAGTAAACTTGCGGCAGAGATTGAGGGTAGTAAGGCCTTCGCTAAAGAGTTAATGGAGAAGTATAATATTCCAACCGCTACATATAGAAGTTTCGATTCAAGTGTTGAGGCGAAGGCATATTTAACAGAGGTTGGAGTACCGATTGTAATCAAAGCAGACGGACTTGCTGCAGGCAAGGGAGTTATTGTTGCCCACAGTATGGATGATGCGTTTGCGGCAGTTGATTCGATGATGGAAGAAAAGGCATTCGGAACTGCCGGCGATCGTATTTTGATCGAGGAATTCCTTGAAGGTGAAGAGTTGACGGTGATGGCTTTTGTTGATGGCGAAACGGTGTTGCCGATGGAGCCTGCGCAAGATCATAAGCCGGTTTTTGATAATGACAAAGGACCTAATACGGGTGGCATGGGAGCCTATTCACCGGTACCGCATTTGTTGCGGGCACTATTCGATCAAGCTTATGACGATATTCTGCTGCCGGTTGCAAAGGCGATGGTAAAGGAAGGTAGGCCATTTAGAGGCATTCTCTATGCAGGCCTGATGATAACGCGTCGCGGTATGCAAGTGATTGAATTTAATGCGCGTTTTGGTGATCCGGAGACGCAGGTAGTATTACCTCGACTCAAAACTGATTTAGTTGATATTTTATTAGCGATTAATGAAGGGCGCTTGGCAGATATTGAACTTAAATGGGATCAACGTGCTGCGGTTGCTATTGTACTTGCTTCGGCGGGTTATCCGGGCAACTACGAGCGAGGTTATGAGATTAAGGTTGGAGTTTTACCTGATGATACTGAGTTGTTTATTGCCGGTGCGAAGTTAGTAAATGAACAAGTTGTTGAAGAAGTTGCTAAACAGAAGGGCGAACAGCCTAATAGGCAAATAGATGAACCTAAATTGGTCACCTCCGGTGGTCGAGTGTTGGCGCTAACAGCGCTTGGCGCGGATATTGAAGCGGCGCGCAGTAAGGCATATGAAGGAATAAAGGAGCTAAACTTTGAGGGAGCGCATTACCGCAGAGATATAGCAAATAAAGCGATCGGCAGGTGTTAGTTAGTGTCAAATAATGTTCATGAGCTCGAACTTGATGGAAAGAAAATAATTCTTATCGGGACGGCTCACGTTTCGAAGAATAGTGTTGAAGAGGTTAAAGAAATAATTGAAAACGTTAAACCTGATACGGTTGCGGTGGAACTTTGCCAATCGCGTTTTCAAACGATTGAGAATAAAAATGCTTGGGAAAATACAGATATCGTCAAGGTGATTAGAGAAAAGAAGACGACTGTCTTTTTGGTGAACTTGGTACTTTCTTCGTATCAAAAGCGGATGGCGAAACAGCTCGGTATTCAGGCCGGTCAGGAAATGATTCAAGGGATTGAATCAGCGAAAGCTATCGGAGCTGAACTTGTACTTGCTGACCGGAATATTGATGTTACTTTTAAACGAATTCTGGGTAACTTAAGTTTTTGGGATAAGACCAAGCTGGTTGCGCAGCTGATTTTTGGGATCTTTCTTGATGAGGAGATTACTGAAGAGGATGTTGAGCGATTAAAAACTGAGGATATGCTCGATTCAGCTCTTAGTGAGTTGTCAGCAGCGATGCCTAATCTGAAGGTACCATTACTTGATGAGCGCGATAAATATCTCGCACAGAAAATTCGCGAAGCACCCGGAAAAACGATTGTTGCAGTACTGGGGGCTGCACATATGCAGGGTGTACTACGCGAGATTGAAAGAGAGAATGATTTAGAAAAGTTGGTCGCAATTCCCCCCAAAAAGAAGACCGGTAAGATTATCGGTTGGGGTATTCCGATTTTAATTGTGGGCATTATTATAGCGACATTTATTATCAATAAGGACGCCGCCCAACAACAGGTACTATCGTGGGTTCTCTGGAACGGGTCTTTGGCGGCAATTGGCGGGGTTATAATTTTAGCGCATCCTTTGTCGATTTTAGCGGCGTTTGCGGTGGCTCCAATCAGTTCGTTAAATCCATTGTTTGCAGCCGGGTGGGCAGCAGGACTCGTAGAATTCTTTCTGCGGAAACCGAATGTGAAGGATTTTGAGAATATTAGTGACGATATTAATACATTGAAGGGGTTTTGGAACAATCGAGTGATTCGTATCTTGCTTGTGGTTGTGTTTGTTAATCTGGGTAGCGTCGCCGGAACAATAATTGGCGGAACTGATGTAGTGAGAATTTTCTTAGATAACATAGGAGGTTAAGAGGAAGACTTCATGAAACTGAGGACCGGTCTTACAATATTGATAATCATGGCTCTGCTACCGGTCTTAGCCGGTTGTGAGAATCCTTTGGATAAATTCTTCGGGAAGGATCCTGACACTGAAAATCCAGGGATGACTGATGAAGAGCACATAAAAGATTACGAGCATATTAATGAGCTGCCCGAGGTGTATTTTGCGCCCCTAACCGGGATGGTGGTTGATCATGAGTTAACTAACCGCGTAATCGGCGTAATGATTAATAACTTAAAACCCGCTCGTCCACAATCAGGTCTGCTCGAGGCTGATATTGTCTATGAGGTTTTGGCGGAGGGGGAAATTACGCGATTGGTAGCTATTTATCATAGTCAGGAGCCGGAAACGATTGGACCGGTTCGGAGCACCCGCCCTTACTATATTGAGCTGATTACCGGTCTTGATGGTATAGTAGCACATTGTGGTGCCAGTCAGTCAGCTTATGATATGTTGCGAAATAATAATATTGCATATATCGATGATATTACGAAATCAGCCGGTGCCTATTGGCGAGTGGATTTCCGTAATTCACCGCACAATACATATACCAGCTATAATAGTCTGATGGAGGCGGCAAATTATTTTCGCTATCGTTTGACCGGGAAGTTGCCGGAGCTTCAATTCCTCGATGATGCACAGATTGTAAAAGGTGACCCTGCCGGTCAAATTAAGATTACATATATAAAAGATTATACCGTGAGTTATCAATATGATGAAGAAAAAAGAATATACTACCGAAGCATCAATGGTGAAGCCCATACGGATCTTGTGACCAAGCAGCAGCTGACGGCACGGAATATATTGGTTGTACGCACTACGCATCGGATTTTAGACAGCGTTGGTCGTGAGGCAATTGATGTTAACGGACCGGGTTCAGGTTATCTTTTCCAAAATGGCGTGGCTCGCGAAATTACTTGGAGGCGCGTTGATGGCGTGATTCGTGCTTATGATGGTGAGCGAGAGATGCCGCTTTATCCGGGAAAGACATGGGTTCAAGTGGTGCGCACCGATTCGCGGGTCAACTACCAATAAAATGACTTATGTGGTATTCTAATGGTTGAAATGATTAATTACCGGCTGAAATAAAAGAGCGGGAGTGAGGAACGATGCCATTCAATAAAGATAAAAATGAGGCAATCGAGTTGTTTTTTGCCGCTGTTAAGGAGATTGATGAGCGAGAGTTAGCGGCTGATTTTTTCGATGATTTGATGACGGTTAATGAGCTATCTTCTTTTAGCCAACGATTGTTGGTTGCAAGAATGTTGTTGAAGGGTAACACTTATCAACGAATTGAGGAAGCGACCGGCGTCAGTACTGCAACGATTTCACGTGTTAAGCGGATTCTCTTTGGAGGCAAAGGCGGACTGCGGAAAGTGTTGGAGCGTTTAGAGGCGGAAGAAAATAAATAATAACGGAGCGAGTGACGAGGAGTAGGTAGCTACTCCTTTTTAAATAGAGATTTAGGGAGTTGATGGGTACCGTGTTAAGTGAGCGGATTAAGGGATGTCGGCATTTTTTTAAGTTAGATCCGGATAAAGAGTTGAGTGATGAGCAACTCTTAGCTCTCTATGAATCGGGAACGGATGGGCTGATTGTTGGCGGGACGCTCGGTATTACATATGATAATGTGAGCCAACTGTTAGAAAGGTTGCGACGTGTACGGAAGGAGTTAAGAGAGAGCTTAGCTGACTGTGAAGACAATGATGTGTTTCGCGAGATAAAGCTAATTCATGAGGTTTCGACAATTGAAGCGATTGTTCCCGGTTTCGATTTTTACTTGGTACCCTTGATTCTAAATACACAAAACCCTGAATGGGTGCTCACGGCACACCACCGTGCGATTAAGGAATTTGGTGATTTAATTGCTTGGGATAAGATTTTGGTTGAGGGTTACCTTGTGTTAAATAAAGAATCAGCGGTGGCAAAGTTGACCGCCGGTGAAACGGAGTTGTCGAGCGCGGATGTTGTAGCTTATGCCCAGCTGGCAGATCAATTACTCAAGTTACCGATATTATATGTTGAGTATAGCGGGGTCTACGGTGACGTAGATCTAATGCGTGAATTGAAGTGTATGGTGCGTGACAGTCAGATTTTCTATGGTGGAGGAATTGATACAGCGAAAGCTGCTCAGAAGATGATTCGTTATGCTGATACGATAATCGTTGGCAATGTAATTTATCAAGATTTTGCCAATGCTTTGGCAACTGTACCGAAAAGAAAACTGATATAATATTATTATAAAAATAGGAAGTGAGTGAGTAAAATAATCAATCAGGAGCAGATTTTCGATAATTTAAACAAGGAACAGCGGTTAGCGGTCGAAACGACTGAGGGACCGCTCTTGATTATTGCCGGTGCCGGTAGCGGTAAAACACGCGTAGTTACCCACCGCGTTGCCAATATTCTAAACAAAGGCACGCCGCCATGGAATGTTTTGGCGATAACCTTTACTAACAAAGCAGCACGCGAAATGAAAGAAAGAGTTGTAAACTTGATTGGTGAAGAAGGGCATTCGGTTTTTATTTCGACTTTCCATTCTCTATGCGTGCGGATTCTTCGACGAGATATCGAACAACTTGGCTATTCGCAAAGTTTTACAATTCTCGACACGGGCGATCAGCTGGTGGTAATCAAACAGGTGATGCGTGATTTAAATATTGATTCCAAGATTCTTGACCCGAAGGCGGTCCTCGGTACGATTAGTAATGCGAAAAATGAGTTAATCACCGTACATCAGTACCAAAGAATAGCGAGTGACTTTTATACTGAACGGGTGGCAAAAGTTTATGAGCGTTATCAACAGCGTTTGCGCTTAAATAATTCGCTTGATTTTGATGATTTAATTATGATGACAGTACAACTGTTTGAGAAGTCGCCCGAGACGCTCGAGTTCTACCAACAACGCTTTCGCTATATTCATGTCGATGAGTACCAAGATACTAACAGAGCTCAGTATCGGTTGGTAAAATTTTTAGCCGATTATTACCAGAATATCTGTGTAGTAGGTGATACCGATCAGTCAATTTATATGTGGCGCGGCGCTGATATTGGCAATATTCTGTCGTTTGAAAGCGATTTCAAAAATGCAAAAGTAATTAACCTCGAGCAAAACTACCGCTCAAGCAAAAATATTCTCGCCGCCGCTAATGTGTTGATACGGAACAATGAACAACGTAAGGATAAAAATCTATGGACGGAGAATGCAGAGGGTGAGCCGGTTGGCTATTATCGTGCCAGGAATGAGCATGAAGAAGCGTACTTTGTTGCGGAGCAGATTAGGAAGGATAAGCGACCTTATCAGGACTATGCCGTGTTTTACCGGACGCATGCCCAGAGCCGAGTGATTGAGGAGATACTGATTAAGTCGAATATTCCGTATCGGGTCTATGGCGGAACCAAGTTTTACGAGCGGATGGAGATTAAGGATATCATCGCTTACCTGCGGTTGGTTGCTAATCAGGATGATGATATTTCATTACGGAGAATTATCAATAGACCTCGGCGAGGAATTGGTGATGTTACAGAAGAGCGAATAGCGGAATATGCTGATAGCAAAGGTATTTCGATGTATAAAGCAATTAGTGATGTTGGCCGGATTGGACTCGCGAGCGGAGCTTCAGCCAAGGTTGTTGAATTTGTGGAGCTAATAAATGAGTTAATCGCTCAGAAAGATGAGTTGACAATCACTAAGTTAACAGAGTTAATACTGGAAAAGACCGGCTATCTTGCTGAGCTGCAGCGGGAGCGCAGTATTGAGGCTGAGGCAAGGATTGAAAATATCAAGGAGTTACTCTCGGTTACAACAGAGTTTGAGAAGAGCAACGAAACGCCAACTCTGGCAGAATTTTTAAGCGAGGTTGCTCTGATGACCGACCTTGATGAGAATGGTGAGCGTGACGATAAAGTAGTATCACTGATGAGTTTGCACAGTGCCAAGGGACTTGAGTTTCCAATCGTCTTTATCATTGGTTTAGAGGAAGGGATTTTCCCACATAGCCGTGCTTTATTTGAGAATACGGAATTGGAGGAAGAACGCCGCTTGGCTTATGTCGGTATAACACGAGCTAAGGAGAAACTATATCTGCTCAATGCTCAGTCACGGATGCTCTATGGGAAATTGCAAATGAACCCGGTGTCAAGGTTCGTCGAAGAGCTGCCTGAAGACAAGTTAGTTGACCTAAAAGGCAAAGAACGATTGGAACAACGCGTGAAAAAGGTTGTTCCCGGACTTGTTAATAGGCCGAAGGCCGGCCCGGATGCTTCAAAGATTGGTTGGCAGGTTGGCGACAAGGCACTTCATCAGAAGTGGGGCAAAGGAACCGTCGTTTCAATGAAAAATGAAGGAGATGCCTTGGAGTTAGGGGTTGCTTTTGAGCAGCCGATCGGAATTAAAAAGTTGCTGGCTAAATTCGCGCCATTGGAACGCGTTGAATGAACTTGAGATAGATTTATAAAGGGATGATCGGTATGGAAACAGTTAAAAAGCGAATTGATGAATTAAAAGCGCTAATCAATGAACATGATTACCGCTATTATGTGCTTGATGCGCCTACGATAAGTGACATTGAGTATGATGTGCTCATGCGCGAGCTGCAGCGGCTGGAAGCCGCTCACCCGGCGCTCACGAGCGCCGACTCACCAACGCAACGCGTTGGTGGGCAGCCGCTAGCGCAATTTCACAAGGTGCAGCATCAGTATCCATTAATGAGTCTGGGCAACGCTTTTAACGAAGAGGAACTATATGATTTTGACCGCCGTATTCGCCAGGGTGCCGGCGAAACCGCGGTCACCTATCTTGTTGAACTAAAAATAGACGGACTGGCGGTAGCTCTTCGTTACGAAGCAGGCGAACTCATCACCGGCGCTACGCGCGGCGATGGCTCGATTGGAGAGGATATAACAATGAACCTACGCACTATTAGGTCCCTGCCGCTGCGCTTGCGGGAGCCGATCGATATTGAGGTTCGCGGAGAGGTCTATCTACCCAAATCGGAATTTGTGAGAATTAATCAGGAGCGCGAAGAGGAAGGCGAGCAGCTTTTTGCTAATCCGCGCAATGCCGCGGCCGGTTCTGTTCGTCAGCTCGATCCACGGATTGCCGCAGAGCGTACTCTTGCAATCTTTGTCTATGGTGTAGGTAATAATGCCGGAGGCGAGATTAATACGCATCAAGCAACTTTGGCTTATCTTGAGCGATTAGGGCTTCGCGTAAACCGCGAGCGTCAACTCTGCCAAAATATTGAGCAGGTGATCGAATATATTCAGGAATGGACTGAGCGGAGGCACGATCTGCCTTATGATATTGATGGAATTGTCATTAAGGTCAATTCGCTTGCTCTGCAACAGGAACTTGGAGTTACGGCTCGTAGCCCTCGGTGGGCGATCGCCTATAAGTTTCCGGCTGAAGAGGCGATTACCAGGCTTGAATCGATTTCCGTGAATGTCGGGCGGACCGGAGTTGTGACACCGATTGCCGAGTTGACTCCGGTGGCGCTTGCCGGCTCAACGGTGAGAAGAGCGACACTTCACAATGCTGATTTTATTAAAGAAAAAGGAATCTTGCTAGGCGACTATGTTGTTGTTCGTAAGGCGGGCGATATTATACCGGAAATTGTGCGCGTGGTTACAGAGAAACGCGACGGTTCTGAGCAAGAGTTCGTGATGCCGACTTCTTGTCCGGCCTGCAACACAAGGTTGGAGCGCTTAGCTGAAGAGGTGGCCCTGCGCTGCCTTAATCCATCTTGCCCAGCACAAACTTTAGAGGGAATAATTCATTTTGCTTCGCGCGGAGCGATGAATATTGATGGATTAGGTGAAAAGTTGGTCGAGCAGCTGTTTACGGAAGGATTAATACGGGATATTGCTGATCTTTATGATTTAGAGGTGAGTCAGTTACTTCGATTAGAACGAATGGGTGAGAAATCGGCGCAAAATCTACTTAACGCACTCGACGAGAGCAAGAGAAATTCGTTGGAAAAACTGCTGTTTGGTTTAGGTATTAGACATATCGGTGCTAAGTCGGCAAAAACTCTCGCAGAACATTACCGAACTTTGGATGCGCTAATGGCAGCAACCACTGAGGAATTACTTGAAATCGACGATGTTGGACCGAAATTAGCGAGCAGTTTACATGGTTATTTCGCTAATGAAGAAGCACGCAAATTGGTTGAACGACTGCGTGCTGCTGAGCTTAACTTTGATTATCAGGGCAAGTTAATAGCTGACATCAATGAGGATGGCTTCTTTTATGGCAAGGTTATTGTTTTAACCGGAACACTTACTGAGATGACACGAGTAGAGGCAACAACCAAACTTGAGGAGCTGGGAGCTCGCGTAACCGGTAGCGTTACACGCAAGACGGATCTTGTCATCGCCGGCGTAAGTGCCGGCTCTAAATTAGAAAAAGCACAGGAGTTTGGCATCACTGTGCTTTCGGAAGCTGAATTTATTGAAAAACTATCTGCTAATTAATTTCGTATCTGCAGATTCATATCAGATTCGTATCAGATTAATATCAGATTTATGTCGCACTCGCGGATTAAATCTTTAAATCACGGCTAATAACGCCGATTTTAACCAGTGCTTGGAAGAGAATGACTAGTAGTGGTCCAACAAGCACCCCGACGACGCCAATTGCTTTGAAACCAACCCAGATACTAATCAAGGTGGCCAGTGGTCCGATGCCGATCCGTTCACCTAAAACCTTCGGTTCGATTGATTTTCTAACAACTGTGATTACCAGGAATAGAACGAGCAACCCGATACCAAGCATATACTGACCCATCGCGATTGAGAAAATCGCCCATGGTCCAAGCGTTGAACCTGTACCTAAAATCGGCAAGATATCAACGATTACGATTAATAGTGCGATCGCTGCCGCATACTTCACATCGAGGATTTTTAAGCCGGCAAAGCTGATGATATAAGTAATAGTACTTAGCATAATCTGTCCGCGTAAGAAACCGATTGTTGCTTTTTTGATTTCTTCGAGAAGAACACTGATAACCTCACGTTTCCGGTCAGTAAAGAGATTAAGGAATCCAGAATGAAACTTCGGTAGGTAAAGACTTAGCAAAAATAACGCTACAAAGAAGATAATCGTCAGGATAAATGTATTCGGTATCGACTTCGATAAGTTAACCACGAAATTACTGATAGGTGTAACAATATCGATACTAAGCAGTTTTTGTGTAAACTCAAAGAAATTGTCATTAATCTGTGTTGCCAGTTCTTCCGGTAGTAACATAATATAATCGTGGATATTGTTGTAAAGATTGACGAACCAATCTTGAATATCAGGTAAACTACGTTGGATAAATTTTGTCAATGAGATAAATTCTTTGAGTAGTTTAGTTGTTGATAGATAGGTAAGCACCGCTAAAAGCCCCATGAACAGGACGAAAGAGGTTGTTACTGCAGCCAAACGATTTACATGCTTAATGCGCATAAAAAGATTATTAAGAGGCTCTAAGATTAGTGCTGTTAAGTAGGCTAAGAAAAAGACAAGGAAATGCGGCATAACAAGATATAGCGCATAGCCGACGCCGACAAATGCACTAGCCGTTAAAAGGACGATGACAACTGTTAAGGCAATCTTTTTGATGTATTCGTTCATTATAGACTCCTGTTCTTAATAGCACTTGTTCTTTCATTTACTATAGATGAATAATATTTTATACTATTAAGTAAGATAACAAAAGCATTTTTCATAGATAACTGAAAAACATTATAAGATACATAGGAGGAGAAATGGGAATTAATCTGATAAAAAAAGGGATCATGGTCGCACTCGTCATTGCGTTAATATTTACAGGTGGATGTACCGACAAAAAAGGGAATAGTGGTGACGGCCAGAGCTCAATCATCTCTCCTGATATTAAGATCAATGAGCAGTATTATCGAGGTGTACTTCCTTATCGTAAGAGTCCGATTAATGGGACGATGCGCGCACTTCCTAACAGGCTTGATGCAAGCCACTTTGAGTTAACACTATTCGAATATGCCAAGAAGACTTTTAACCCGGCAACGCATGTTTTTGCTGAAGGGCATATTTTGACTAATGCAATGATAGCGCCGTATATTAGTGCTGAGCGCGATTCGATATATGAGAGCTTTGTCTATTCGATGATTGAGCATGACTATTACGCTGAGGATGGTACTTTTAAGGGGATGGTAGTTGGGATTATCGTATCACCAACTTATTATGCCAAAGATGAGGATGGGGAATATAAACGAAATGTGTTCGGTGAGCGAATAAAAGAGAACTACACCGGCGATGAGCTGATCGAGAAATCGAAAACGTTACTCGAGGATTTGACGCTGTTAATTAGACGCGAGACATTCGTGCCGATAGAATTTGCTGTAATGCGAGCAGAAGGCAATGATACGAAGATACCGGGGACCTTTGTTTTAACAGCAAGTGCCTTAATTGGTGAGCGGAGCGTTGCGAAGTTTACAACTGTTAATGAAAAGTTTTATTTATTACCGATGGCTGGCAGTAAATTGACGGATAATGAGACGGATATTTCACGTGGCTTCAACCAGTTCAAGAAGGATATAGCAGAGTTCTTGCCACGCTTTGCAGGGGTTACGGGATTAGCGCGCTTTGTTGATGGTAATATCGTAGAATTAAAAATAGAGATGTACACGGAGTTTGATTCGTCGGCTGAAGTTATTCAGTTGACGCAGTTTTCAATCGATCGGATTAGCAAATATTTTCCGGAGCGGATTCCGATCTATCTTTATGTATCGACTATCAATAATCCGAAGGCACTCTACATACGGAGTGCCAACGGGGACGATTTTATGCATATTTACCGCAATTAGTGGTTGTGAATATCTGCGGTTGCGCAAGTTTGTGACTATGTGATTTACTTGAAAAGACCTTTTAATACGAAAAAGGCGTTAGCCGGTCTTTCAGCGATTCGACGCGAGAAGTATGGGAACCACTCTTTACCGTAAGGTGTGTAGATGCGGACCGTATAACCTTCTTTTAGTAGTTGTCGCTGTAAGTCGTTGCTGATGCCATAAAGCATTTGAAATTCGAACAGCGAATACGGGATGCTGTTTTTCTCAACGAAAGTTTTAATCTCATCGACGATTAGTTGATGGTGAGTCGCGATCGCTGTGTAGTTTCCGTTTAATAGATGTATTTTGATGATGTTGATGAAGTTCCGGTCAACATCTTTTTTATGTGGAAAGGCAATTTCCTTTGCTTCTTTGTAGGCGCCCTTAATTAAACGAAGGTTCGTGCCAAGAGAGTCAAGGTCTCGGATATCATCTTCGGTGCGGTATAGATAGGCTTGCAAAGCTAATCCAACATGTTTATTACTGAATTCAGCCTGAACGCGCTTGAAGAGTTCAATCGTAATTTGGACAACTGCGGCATCTTCGATGTCGATCCGCACAAAGTTATCATATTTTTTTGCCTGCTGTACTATTCGTCTAACGTTTTCATAGCAAAGCTCTGGGTCAATTACGAGACCTAATTGTGTTAATTTAATCGAAAGATTAGAGTTTAGCTGATTGGTAGCAATTGCATCGAGAATCATGATTGCTTCATCAGTTGCTTCAATCGTCTCTTCACGCGTGCTGACACTTTCACCAACGTGGTCCAGTGTAACGACAAAACCCTCCTCGTTCAACCTTTTCACTTCAGCTATTGTCTGTTCCAGATATTCACCGGCGATAAACCGCTTTGCGCCGAGCTTCATTCCATATTTTCTGACAAAATTTTTAACCAATTTATTATCTGCTACACCTAAAATAATTGTTCTTCCTAAATTGTCTAATGCCATTATTAACGTGCCTCGCTCTCTGTAGAAAATTCACTGTTTATTATATCATAACAATTGAGCCGGGGAAGCGAAAAACAGTAAAGTGAAAATTGATATGCGCAATCCTTACAAGCTAAAATTACTACAAGGTTTTATTTTGTGCTCGAATAAGTTAGAATATAAGAATAGATTAAGTGACTTGATAGGAGGGAAATAAATGATCAAAAAGTTTAAACCGGAACCTTTTACTGATTTTTCTAATGCGGAGAACGGTGCGGCTTTTAAAGAGGCGCTCGCACTTGTTAAATCCCAATTCCATAAGGAGTACCCACTAATTATCGGTGGTGAAAAAATATTTACTGAAGCGAAAATTACTTCTTACAATCCGGCGAACAAAAACGAGGTTGTTGGTGCGGTATCTAAGGCGGACACAGCACTGGCTGAGCATGCGATGCAAGCTGCGATTGCTAAGTTCGATGAGTGGAAAGAGTGGCCGGCAGATGCGCGAGCAAGACTGCTGCTTAAGGTTGCTGCGATAATGCGAAGACGGAAGCACGAGTTTTCAGCGACGATGGTTTATGAAGCAGGCAAGAACTGGGCAGAGGCTGATGCTGATACGGCTGAGGCAATCGACTTTATGGAATTTTATGCGCGCGAGATGATTCGCCTTAGCGGTTCACAGGAGTTAACACCATATAAGGGCGAAATGAATGACATTTATTATACAGCGCTCGGTGTTGGCGTAATAATTCCGCCATGGAATTTTCCCAATGCGATCATGGTTGGGATGACGATGGCAGCTGTTGTTACCGGTAACACAGTTGTGTTGAAGCCGGCGAGTGCGACACCGGTGGTTGCTGCAAAATTCATGGAGGTTCTCGAAGAAGCAGGGATTCCTGCCGGTGTGGTCAACTTTGTGCCGGGTAGCGGTGCAGAGGTAGGCGACTATTTGGTTGAGCACCCGCAGACAAGATTTATTAGCTTTACCGGGTCGAAGGAAGTCGGCTTAGGTATTACTGCGAAGGCGGCGGTCGTGAAGCCGGGGCAGAAGTGGATTAAACGTGTTGTTACTGAGCTTGGTGGCAAGGATGCGATCTTGGTTGATCACGATGCTGATCTCGAGGCGGCTGCTGAGGGAATCGTTGCTGCGGCTTTTGGTTTCCAAGGACAGAAGTGCTCGGCTTGCTCACGAGCGATCATCCATCAGGATATTTATGATGAATTGTTAACGAAAATTGTCGAAATAACTAAGGTCTTAAAGGCAGGAGCGCCGGAAGAGCGGCCGAACACAATTGGTCCGGTGGTTGACGCAGGTGCCTTTAAAAAGATTACTGAGTATATTGAAATTGGCAAGCAAGAAGGTCGCCTAATTCAAGGTGGTTCGGCTGATGATAGTGTTGGCTTTTATATTGAACCTACTGTAATTGCCGATGTTGCCCCAGATGCTCGGATTGCTCAAGAGGAAATTTTTGGTCCGGTACTGGCACTAATTAAAACAAAGGATATAGATGAAGGTATTAAGATCTTTAATGATACTGAATACGGTTTAACCGGCGCTCTTTATGCACGTTCGCGAGCTACACTTGAGCGGGGACGCAATGAACTTCACTGCGGAAATTTGTACTTTAACCGTAAATGTACCGGTGCAATCGTAGGTGTTCATCCATTCGGTGGTTTTAACCTATCCGGCACTGATTCTAAGGCCGGCGGACGTGACTATCTACAATTGTTCATGCAACTAAAATTAATGTCAGAAACACTTTAGGAGGTTGGCGGATGCGAGTCGGTATAATTGGCGCCATGGAAGAGGAGGTCGTCATTCTCCGCGAAAAGATGACGGAGTGCAGCGAACGAGAGGTTTGCGGTGCACATTTTGTGAGCGGTAAACTTGCAGATGTCGATGTTGTTTTGCTAAAAAGCGGCATCGGCAAGGTGAATGCGGCGGTCGGAACGACATTGTTGTTGGAACTCTATGAGCCTGACTATGTAATTAACACCGGCTCGGCAGGCGGTTTTAATTCGGAGCTAACCGTTGGCGATATAGTTGTTGCCGATGAACTGCGATATCATGATGTTGATGCGACGGTATTTGGATACGCATTCGGACAAGTACCGGAGATGCCGGCTTTTTATAGTCCGGATCCGGGCTTGGTTGAGCTGGCTCTTGCATGTGGCGACCACTTAGAGGTTAAGGTGATTAGCGGTTTGATTACGTCCAGTGATTCGTTCATGGACGATATAGAGCGAGTTAATGAAGTTCGCCGTCAGTTTCCAAGCGTCTCCGCAGCGGAGATGGAGGCAACCGCAATTGCCCAGGTAGCATCTTTGTTCGCAGTGCCATTTGTCATTATTCGTTCATTATCTGATATAGCCGGCAGTGATTCGAAGACAGCCTATGATCAGTTTTTGGATCAGGCGTCACGAAATTCGGCAAAGTTGGTTGAGTTGATGTTAAAGGAGATGGCCGGACATGGGTAAAATATATAATGTCGAGAGTTTTAATCTGGATCATACGAAGGTGGAGGCGCCCTTTGTGCGCTTAGCCGGGGTGATCCGCGGTGAGCATGGTGATGTGATTACTAAGTTCGACTTGCGCTTTACGCAGCCGAATGTTGAATATATGGAGATGGCAGCAGTCCATGCTCTTGAGCACCTATTGGCTGTCAATATCCGGGAGTTTTTGCCGAATGTTATCGATCTAAGTCCGATGGGCTGCCAAACCGGCTTTTATCTGACAGTGCTTAACTTGGAAGATGGACAGACAGGGGAAAAATTAGTGCATGAGGCGCTGGCAAAGACATTAGAAGTTATTTTAACCAGCAAAGAGGTTCCTGCGACAAGCGCTGTCCAGTGCGGTAACGCAGCCAGTCATAGTTTAGCCGGTGCACAAAAATATGCGGCACAGATGCTTGCGAGGCGTTCGAAATGGAACGAGATTTTTGCTGTAGAGGAGGAGTAATCAATGGGGATTAGCAGAGAAGACCTGCTGGATGCTGCGAGGTTAGGTACCATACAGTTGACGGTGGAAGAGGAAAATGATTTTCTTGAGCAGTTCAAGCAGGTACTTAATTATATTGACAAAATTAAGGGAGTTCCAACTGAAGGCGTTGCTGAAACGTATCAGGGGATTGATTTGGTGAATGTTTTTCGTGAGGATGTAGTTATCCCTTCGCTGACCAACGAGGAGGCCTTAGCCTCCGCTGCGGAAACTGACGAAGGACAATTCAAGGTACCAACAATTATCGAATAGGAGGAGAGAAGATGGGACTTAGTGATTTAACGATTAAAGACATACAGAATCAACTTAAGCGTCGCGAAATTTCGGCGACCGATCTGGTAAAACTCTCCTTGGATAGAGTGGGCGAGGTAGAACCGAGGGTTCAGGCTTTTATTACGATTGATGAAGAGGGTGCCTTGGCGCAGGCAAGAGCGCTTGACGCCGGCCTGGCGGCCGGCGCGGACTTAGGTCCCCTTACAGGTGTTCCTGTCGGTATTAAGGATAATATTCTGACGAAAGGTTTGCTGACAACTTGCGCTAGCAAGATGTTAGCTAACTATGTACCGGTCTTTAGTGCTACGGTTGTGGAAAGGCTGACCGAAGCCGGGTCAATTATAATCGGTAAAACTAATATGGATGAGTTCGCGATGGGTTCTTCAACAGAATATTCAGCCTTTCATCCGACTTATAACCCTTGGGATGAGGAAAGAGTGCCCGGGGGGTCAAGTGGCGGCTCAACTGCCGCTGTAGCGGCAGGCGAGGTTTCCTATGCGCTTGGTTCGGACACGGGAGGGTCGGTGCGACAACCGGCTGCCTTGTGCGGAGTGGTTGGCTTTAAACCGAGCTATGGGCTAGTGTCACGCTATGGCCTCGTGGCTAATGCTTCGTCACTAGACCATATTGGGCCGCTGACCCGCAATGTGGAAGATGCCGCCGCTGTGATGGAGGTGCTTGCCGGGCACGACGAGCGTGATACGATGATGCGGAATGAAGCCGTGCCGGCTTATACGAAAGCCTTAACAGGCGACATCAAAGGGATGCGAATCGGGATTGCCAAAGAGTATTTTATTGAGGGAATGGACGCCGGTGTTAAGGCGTTGGTATTAGAGGCAGCTCAGGTACTTGAGGGCCTTGGAGCGATAGTAGAAGAAGTATCACTGCCGCACAGCGAATATGCGATAGCGGCGAATTATATAATTTTAGCGGCGGAAGCAAGTTCGAATCTTGGTCGGTTCGACGGTATCCGCTATGGTGTGCAAGCAGACCAACCTAAGGGTTTGCAAGACCTATATCTGCGCACTCGCAGTGAGGGATTCGGTGCGGAAGTCAAGCGGCGAATCGCTTTCGGTAACTTTGTGCTGAGCACGGGTCACTATGAGGACTACTTTTTGCAGGCACAAAGGGTACGGACGCTGGTAAAACGTGATTATGAGCAGGCTTTTGCCAAGTATGATTTGTTGCTGGGACCAACGACGCCGACGACTGCTTTCAAGTTGGCGGATAATACACATAATCCGCTAACGATGTACCAAAGTGATATTTTAACAGTAGCAGCTAACTTGGCAGGCTTGCCGGCGATCAGCATACCGTGTGGTTTCGTTGACGGTTCGCCGGTTGGTCTGCAATTAATCGGTAAGCAATTTGCCGATAGTGATGTGCTGCGGGCTGCTCATGCATTTGAACAGGCGACAGACCATCATAAGCTTCGACCGCTGATCGGTCGGACGACGGGCGAGCCGCAAGAAGGGGGGCGGGCATAATGAGTGAACGAAAATACGAAACGGTAATTGGACTTGAGGTCCACGTAGAAATGGCGACAAAGACCAAGATTTTCTGCGGTTGCTCGACAGAATTCGGTGCTCCGCCAAATACCAATGTATGCCCTGGTTGTTTAGCAATGCCGGGTTCATTACCGGTGTTGAACAAGCAGGCGGTTGAGTTTGCAATCCGAGCTTCGCTGGCATTAAATTGTCATGTTAATCTGGAGAATAAGTTTGACCGCAAAAACTACTTTTATCCGGACTTGGCGGGCGCCTACCAGAAGTCACAGTTTTATATGCCGATTGGCGTTAATGGTTGGATTGATATCAATGTTGATGGTGAGAAGAAACGGATTCGGATCAATCGAATCCATCTCGAGGAAGATGCAGGCAAACTGACCCACAGCGAGTATGGTGACGGTAGCTTGGTTGATTACAACCGGGCAGGTATGCCGTTAATTGAGATTGTATCCGAGGCGGATATGCGTTCACCGGCTGAGGCGAGGGCTTATCTGGAAAAATTAAAAGCGATTATTCAATATACAGGTGTTTCTAACGTGAAGATGGAAGAAGGATCTTTGCGTTGTGATGCCAATGTTAGTCTGCGTCCTCTTGGTCAAGAGAAATTTGGCACGAAGCGGGAATTAAAGAACATGAACTCTTTCCGAGGCGTGGAGAGGGCTCTTGAATATGAAGAAATAAGGCAGGCGGAGATGCTTGATACCGGTGAGTTGATCACCCAGCAAACATTGCGTTGGGATGAGGTTAAGGGTGTCACGATTGCAATGCGCAGCAAAGAACAAGCAGAGGATTACCGCTACTTCCCGGATCCTGATCTGGTGTTGATTCGTTTGACAGACGAGTGGGTTGACCGCGTTCGGGCTGAGCTACCGGAGCTGCCGGATGCGCGTTTGTTGCGTTATGTTGAGCAGTACGAATTACCGGAGTATGACGCCGGCGTGATTACGGCTTCGAAGGAGTTGGCTGACTTTTTTGAGGGAGCAGTTGCTGTGAGCTCCGACTACAAATCTGTCGCTAACTGGGTGATGGGTGATTTATTGCGGTATTTGAATGTAGCAAATATTGAGGTTAAGGATCTGACTCTGGCGCCGAGTGCGCTGGGTGAAATGGTTGAATTGATTAACGATGGAACAATTAGCGGGAAAATTGCGAAGACAGTATTTGAAGAGATGTTAGCAAGTGGCAAAGATCCGGCGACAATCGTTAAGGAGAAAGGTCTTGTGCAGATTTCTGATGAGGGTGAGTTAGTCGCTGTCATTGAGCAGGTAATCGCAGCTAATCCGCAATCGGTAGAAGATTATCAAGGAGGTAAGGCTCAGGCTTTTGGCTTCTTGGTAGGCCAAGTGATGAAGGAGACGCGAGGTAAGGCTAATCCACAATTGGTTAATAAATTACTGAAGGAGAAATTAGGATAGGTGAAACTTTTTGATTTAATCTCGCCAGTTTATGGGCTCTTTTTCAAGTATCAGGTTAAGAACTTCGAGCAGGTTCTGGACCTGGCTGAAGGCGAGGGAGTTGACCTGAAAAAGTGTGAGTCAGTCCTTGATATTGGTTGTGGGACCGGAGCCCTCTACAAGGCTCTTCATGACCGAGGAATCAAAGTGACCGGGGTTGAAACCTCTAGAGGTATGCTTAGTCAGGCCCGGCGGAAACTGGCTGATATCGAGGCCCGGTGTCTGGAGGTAAGACCGGGTGGTTCTCTGCCTTTTGCTGATCGATCTTTTGATCTGGTGATTACTTCTTATGTTGCTCATGGCCTTGAGAAGGATGACCGCTTGGTTTTCTACCGGGAGATGCAGCGACTGGCCAAGAAAATGGTGATCGTCTATGACTATAATGACGAGCGGGAGTTGCTGACGTCGGTTGTGGAATGGTTGGAGGGTGGCGACTACTTTAACTTTATTAAGCAAGCAACCGGTGAGCTGGAAGAGCTCTTCGGCAATGTCCGCATATTGACTGTTGGCAAGCGGGCTGCTTGGTATATCTGTGAAGTTGGTGGAGAATTGGGGGAAGAATGAGAATACCGGTAGAGAAGAATCAAGAGATAGAACTTTTTATCAATGACCTCAGTCATGAAGGACTGGGTGTTGGGCGATATGAAGGATATACGATATTTGTTGCAGGGGCGCTGCCCGGAGAGTTAATCCGGGCGCGCCTTGTTAAAATTAAGAAGTCTTATGGTTATGGGCGGATGTTGGAAATTATCGAGCCGAGCGCAGCTCGGCTTAGTCCGCCTTGTCCGATCTACAGCCGCTGTGGCGGCTGTCAGCTCCAGCATTTAGCTTATGCCGATCAGTTAGCCTGGAAGCGAGATTTAGTAGCAGCTAACTTGCTCCGGCTGGGTGGCATAGATGTGGCTGTTGAGCCAGTAATTGGTATGGCTGAGCCTTGGGCTTATCGTAACAAGTTTCAAGTACCGGTTGCTCAGAGTGATGGTGGACCTGATGCAGGCTTGGATGCAGGCTTGGATGCAGGCTCACATGCAGGCTTGAATGCTGGGCATGGTGCTGGCTTGATAGCGGGCTTCTACGCCCAGCGAACTCATGATGTAATCGATATGGAAGAATGTCTGATTCAAGATAAGTTGGGAAATGAGATTTTTCAGACGGCTAAGTCTATTGCCAGGGAAATAGGGGTGCGAGGTTATGATGAGACCACTGGACAAGGAGTCCTCCGACATATGGTGGTGAGAACGGCCGCTGCGACGGGTGAGAGTATGCTGATTATCGTGACGAATGAGCGCGCGTTTGCCGGGCGGGATAAGTTGGTAGAGCGCCTGAAGGACGAGTTACCTGAACTGACGAGCCTGGTGCAGAATGTTAATAAGCGCCGGGATAATGTGATTCTGGGTGATGAATTTGTGGTGTTGGCCGGCGCGGACGTGATCTATGATGAGTTGGTGAGTGGCGCTGGCGGGGGTGCTGGTGCTGTGCGGTTCGCGATTTCGCCGCGGTCCTTTTATCAGGTAAATCCTGTGCAGACCCAAGTCCTGTATGAGAAGGCGGTGGAGTTTGCTGGCTTGAGCGGCGAGGAGGTCGTGATCGACGCCTATTGCGGCGTGGGGACGATAGCGCTGTTCGCGGCAGCTCAGGCGCGGCAGGTGTTCGGAGTGGAGATAGTTGAGGAAGCGATCCTTGATGCACGCGCGAATGCAGTGCTCAATGGAATCGATAATGTGGAATTCGTAGTGGGAGCGGCAGCGGACGTGATGGGTGAGTGGGGCGCCGCTGGTATTGCTGCTGATGTGGTCATTGTTGATCCGCCTCGCAAAGGTTGTGAAAGTGAGTTGCTCGATGCGATAGTCGCGATGGCACCCGAGCGCGTGGTGTATGTGTCGTGTAATCCGGCGACTTTGGCGCGTGATCTGCGCATTTTTGTGGATGGAGGCTACGAGGTAAGCAAGGTTCAACCGGTAGATATGTTCCCGCAGACGGTGCACGTGGAGACGGTAGTGTCGATGTCTAGGTAATAAAAACTGAATAGGTGATAGGGTTTAATATGTAAGGATTTTAACCTTCTATGTAATTTATATATGTTTTATTGTATGGATTATAGAGGTTAAAATCCCTTTTTACTGTCTATCTTTTAATAACAAAAGCAAATAAAATTTTAGGATAGTGTGTGCTGGATGGGTGCGATCAAAGAAGATGTGGTCAAATCAATAACAGCATATGTGGTATTATTAATATATATAATACTCAGGGAGGGACAGCATGCAAAACCAAAAAACAGAACACTTGCTAGTAAAAATAGGCAAAGAAAGATTTGAAAATCCTCAAGAGAATTCAGTACACTTACTTGACAATGAAGAGGAAAATAACTTTCTAAACGACTTAACAAACTATCCGCATGCATACGTCTTGGCATGCTGTATGGACAGACAGGTTAAGGCTGAGATTGCTTGGAGGGTTCCTGTTCGTTTAAAAGAAATAATTGGTGATTTCTCTATAGAAATTTTAAAAGAGATATCATTAGATGAGTATAAAGAAATATTTTATGCAAACTCCCTCCATCGCTTCAACGATACTATGGCAGAAGTATTTTATAAAGCCGTGCATAGAATTGATAGAGATTACGAAGGTGATGCTTCTAAGATTTGGGCAAACAATCCTTGTAGTGCTACTGTGGTATATAGGTTTTTACAGTTTGAAGGTATTGGGATTAAGATTGCGACTATGTCAACCAATATTTTAGCAAGGCAGTTTAAGGTACCGTTTTCCGATTATTACTCAATTGATATTTCGCCAGATGTTCACATACTGAGGGTGTTACGAAGAAGCGGCCTGGTTGACAGAGACGCTGGTATAGATTCTATTATTTATAAAGCAAGAGAGCTGAATCCAGAATTTCCAGGAATAATTGATTTTTCCTGTTGGGAGATAGGCAGAATTTGGTGCAGACCTAGTAACCCTAACTGTAAAGAATGCATTATAGCTTCTGAGTGTTTAAAGTGCCTATAAAAAGCCATAAAACATTAAGCGGACAGGTCGATGTATGTTGAGAATGTGGTGTTATTAGAAAGAGAAGACAATTGGAGGTAAAACATGATATATACCGATTTAACAATGAAAGCTATGAAAATAGCCTTTGCTGTACATAAAGACCAAGTAGATAAGGCCGGTGTTCCTTATATTTACCATCCAATCCATTTAGCAGAAAGTATGGATGATGAGTATTCCATTGTAGTAGCCTTATTGCATGATGTGGTAGAAGATAGTGAAATGACTTTTGCTGACTTAATTGAAAGTGGTTTTCCTAATGAAGTGATCACGGCATTAAAATTATTAACACATAGTCCAGATGGGGATTATCTTGATTACATAGAACTTATATCCAAGAATGAACTTGCTACAAAAGTGAAGCTTGCTGATATAAAACATAATAGTGATGTAACACGTCTCATAACAGTAACAGATAAAGATCTAGAACGATTTGAAAAGTATAAGAAAGCAGTAGAGATATTAAGAGGAACAGTGTTGTAGAGTTTTAGGCATTGCTACACGAACATATGTTTGCTATAATATTAGTATAGCATAATATAGTCAGTCACATACATAAGGGTATTTTATATTGATACCGGAGGGTGAAATGATGGAAGGAAATAACAAAATACAGCTGTTTGAGGACAAACGCATTCGGACGGTTTGGGATGAAGAGGAGCAAGAGTGGTACTTTTCAGTGGTTGATGTCGTATCAATTCTTACTGAGCAATCAACGCCTCGGAGTGCGAGCACTTATTGGGCGGTTTTGAAAAAACGCCTTATTGAAGAAGGTTTTCAGTTGCTTACAAATTGTAAGCAACTGAAATTGAAAGCTGCAGATGGAAAACGTTACAATACAGATGTAGCAGACACCGAACAATTGTTACGTATTATACAGTCCATTCCATCACCAAAAGCAGAACCATTTAAAATGTGGCTTGCACAAGTTGGACGTGAGCGAATCGAGGAAACCATGGATCCGGAACTTACTATTGACCGTGCACTCGCCACCTATCTGCAAAAGGGATATAGTCGCGAGTGGATTAACCAGCGTTTGCAGGCAATTCAGGTTCGCAAAGAACTTACAGATGAATGGGGTAATCGCGGAGTTATGAAAGGTCAAGAATACGCAATTCTGACTGATGAAATCACACGAGCCTGGTCGGGCATGACTACGCGAAAATATAAGCTACTTAAAGGATTAAAAAAGGAAAACCTCCGCGATAACATGTCGACATTAGAATTGGTCTTAAACATGCTTGCTGAGGCAACCACAACAGAAATTTCAAAATCAACTGAACCGCAAACATTTGAAGAAAATAAAAAAGTAGCCCAGCGCGGTGGACAGATTGCCGGAAGTGCACGCAAAGAAATTGAAGCAGATACCGGGAAGCCGGTAATTACTGAAAAGAATGCGACCGACTTTTCACAGCTTCTCACAGATGTTATTGAGGGAACAAACGAAGAAGATAAGGATAGCTAATTGTATCGAATAAAGCCTACCCGCCCAGGGGGCACTAGGATCGATGGTCATCAGAATCACAGCAATAGAGTACATCGAGACGGAGGTGATATGAGATGGTAAGAAAGTTTCTTGCATTTCTATTAATTATTGTAATGGTGTTTGGCATAATGGGTCTGACAGCTTGTGGTAGTGATGTTAAGGGAATAAACATCAATGATATCGACGACTTAATCGGTGAAATAAATCTGATTGATGTTAGAGAACCCCATGAGTATGCGGCTGGAACAATCCGTACTGCTGTGAACATACCTATGAACGACTTATTAGCTAATCCCGATGATTATCTGGACAAAGACCAAACTTATTATATTATGTGTCAGTCTGGTGTGAGAAGTAAAAGGACAAGCACGCAACTCGCGAAGCAAGGGTTTGATGTGGTCAATTTAGTTGGCGGATACGGCTCTTATAAGGGAATAAATAAAGAGTAGAAGCAAGAATTTATGGTTGAGGTTAATCCTATGCGAATCTTTGCCTTAGAACTAGACAATGATATAAAAGGACTTGAGGAGCGGAAAGAATATATCGAGTCGCTAATTTCTCGATTACCCTCTCCGGACTTAGTTTTGCTGCCGGAATTGGCTATGTGTAGTTATCTGCCAAACCAGCAAGTGTGGGCTTATACTGATCATAATAGCAAAGCCACTTCAGAATGGGCAATGAAGATGGCAGCACGATATAAGACTTTTATCGGTACAGGATATGTGGACTACGAGAATGGAGATTATTATAATCGCTACTTGATTGCTGACGGAGAACAAGTATATGGGATCGTTACAAAAAGCGAGGCAGAGGCTGCAGTCTTTAGAAGAGGTTGGTTTAACAACTTAATTAAAACACCCTTTGGTAACGTAGCAGTCGCTATCTGCTATGATTCAAGGCGTAAGCACTTCTATGACAATATTAAAGATGAGAAAATATCGCTGATTGTTTTCCCTCATGGTAGCCCTGCTGATCCTAAGCTGGATGCTGCGGAGACTGCTAACAATGATTATTTCTGCAATTTATATGCAGAAGCCTTTGGCGTTCCTGTGGTGTATGTCAATAGTAGAGGTAAGCTTGAACATATGCCGGGTATGATGGGGTCATCGATGAAATTAGCTGGCTTCACCATGAATGGGAAAACAAAGATTTATGCCTCCAGCGGAGAAAGTATAGTGCATGACCTTGATGAAGGCTATGGGTACGAAGTCACGCTCGTTGAGAAAATGAGGGAAAAAGAGATAGGTTTTTACGGAGATGATTTAATAAAAGGAAACTTTTTGTTTAGGCATTTTATACTTAAGCCTGATATTAAATTAGGAATTAGGCGTTACAACAAAATGCTTAAGCAGAGATACTACATATAGCCTCACATCGCAATCTTAAGAAATTCTTAAAGGTTTAGCCTGTTTTATGTTAATACATGCTTCTGTATGATGAGCATGAGGAGAGATATTATGTACAATATTCTGATTTGTGATGACGACAGGGACATTGTAAATGCTCTTAAAATCTTCCTAGCGGATGATAAATATGAGCTTTACGAGGCTTTTACCGGCAAACAGGCTCTGGAAATTTTAAGCGAAAAGGAAATGCATATAGTTCTGCTGGATATTATGATGCCGGAAATGGACGGCATATCTGCAATGGTTAAAATCCGGGAGACTAGCAATGTGCCTGTTATCCTACTAACGGCCAAAAGCGAAGACACCGACAAGATTCTCGGTCTTAACCTGGGGGCGGACGACTACATAACAAAGCCTTTTAACCCCGTTGAGGTTTCGGCTAGGGTAAAATCCCAACTCCGTCGCTACACCAAGCTCGGTGGAGCTGCAGCTAAGCCTGAGAGCCTTTGCATAGGCGCAATTGAACTTGATGATAAGGCTAAAATCGTCAAAGCTGATGGTGAGCCAGTTTCTTTAACACCTACAGAATATGATATTTTAAAACTCCTCATGACACATCCTAACGAGGTTTTCTCACCGAAGGAAATCTATCAAAGGGTGTGGAACGCATCCCCCCTGGGAGCGGAAAGCACGGTTGCAGTGCATATACGGCATTTGCGGGAAAAACTAGAGATCAACCCCGCCGAGCCTCGCTACCTAAAAATTGTCTGGGGGCATGGGTACAAAATTACGGAGGGGAAAGAATCATGAAAACAGAAAACTTGAAAAGCAGCCTTGTTGCAAAAACGATAGCCTTTTTTCTTTTAGTGCTAGCGGTGGCTATTGTGCTGGTCAGCTCCTTGGGAGCCTTTTTTCTTTATGAAGAGGAATTTTACACTAAGACACCGGAACAGATAAAGAATGAAATGTTTGTCGGCATGGCTTGGTCGGACAGCAGGACTGTGCTCTACCACTTTTTGGAAGGTGAAGAGGCGGTCGCGCGAAACATGTATGAGAGCACAAATTTTAACTACGTGATTTTTGATGAAGAGGGAAATAAAATCGTTGATGGTTCTAAACCGGCTGCGGGTGATTGGAGCTTTAGTTTTGAGTTTGATAAAAGTGAATTTGGAGCCTGGAATCTTGTCGAGGGTGACATAGAATCTGTGCAAGACGGGGTATATACTGTCCAAGCCTATATTGATGGGGAACTTACAGCCACAGACCGATATGCGATGTACGGGAAACTTACGGATTTCGCTCATAGCATGCGCTATGCTGTGTATTTTATCGCTTTCTTAGCGTTGATTGTGGCTTTAGCTTGCTTTATATTTCTGCTTTCAGCTGCAGGTCACAAAAAGAACCATGAAGGAATATATGCAGGAGGGATGACAAAGGTTCCATTCGATCTTTTAGTTGCGGCAGTTGGCTTGGTGCTTTTCGTCATCTTGTTTGTAGGGGTGGATGTTGCTAACATCTGGATGTATCATGATTTAATCCAGGTGATTACGGGGGTGCTTTTTAGCATTGTCTGCTTTGTAGCTATAATGGGCCTTATAATGCAATTTGCTGTGCGGGTAAAGCTTGGTAGCTGGTGGGAAAATACATTAATCTATAAAGCTTTGGTTCTTGCCTGGCGCGTGGTCAAGGCAGTGTTTCGAGGGATAGGGGTATTTTTTAGAAACCTACCTCTTATCTGGAAGTCAGTCCTAATTATCCTTATCATAGCTGCGCTTGAACTGATCTTTATGGAAGCATTTTATTATGACACCTCACGGATAATGTTGTTGTGGGCATTAAGCAGGCTTGTTATAATACCGGCACTAATCTATTTAGCCTTGGTTATGCGAAAATTGCAAAAGGCGGGCGAAAATCTTTCCGAGGGAGACTTATCATATCAGGTGCACACTAAGCATATGATTGGAGATTTTAAAAAGCACGGTGAGGATTTAAATCGCATCGGAGAGGGTATGGCAAAGGCTGTTGAGGACAGGCTTAAAAGTGAGCGCCTTAAAACAGATCTTATTACCAATGTATCTCATGATCTAAAAACCCCGCTTACATCGATAGTGAATTATGCGGAACTGATCGGCAGGGAGAAAACAGAAAACAAAAAAATAGTGGAATACTCAGAGGTCCTTTTAAGACAGTCAGAGCGATTAAATTCTTTGATAGAAAATCTTGTGGAAGCCTCAAAGGTATCTAGTGGTAACATAGATGTATATTTAGCCCCTGCTGAGGTCAACGTTTTGTTGGGGCAAGCTGTGGGCGAATATGAGCAGAAGCTTATAGACGGAGAGTTGGAGCTAATAGTTAAACAGCCGGAAACTCCGGTTAAGATAATGGCTGATGGTAGGCTGCTCTGGCGGGTTTTTGATAATCTAATGAACAACATTGTAAAATATGCCCAGGCTGGAACAAGGGTTTATCTGACCGTTGAACGAATTGGCGAAAGGGCTCTGATTTCTTTTAAAAATACCTCTCGCTATGCGCTTGATATTTCTCCCGAGGAACTTTTGGAGCGCTTTGTGAGAAACGACGAGTCCCGCAGCAGTGAAGGCAATGGTCTGGGGCTCTCGATAGCTCAAAGTCTTACAGAGTTGCAAGGGGGAAGTTTAGAACTTTTTGTAGATGGTGACCTTTTCAAGGCGACCTTAGAATTTCCGACCATTGGCTGATTGAGAAAGAAACAATTCCTGAACGAAACGAGGAATATATAAAGAAAAACATTATAAATTTTTCTAGCAAGCTTGAGAAAGCTTGCTATTTTTATGGAAAGGAAACTTGACATTGCACATTGCTCGTGTTACTATTAATGTAAAGTTAACTTGTCATATATATAGGGAGTGATTTTATGAAAAACCGACTGGAAGAACTACGCAAATTGCAAGGTATTCGACAGGAGGATTTGGCTGATGCCCTAGATGTTTCCAGGCAAACGATAGGGTCGATCGAAAATGGTAGATATAATCCATCTATCATTCTAGCTTTCAAAATAGCACTTTATTTCGATATGAGTATTGAGGAAATCTTTATTTACGAGGAGGAGCAAGAATGAGAAAATTGTCTAAATTTTATGGTCTCTTATTTATAGGTTTAATTTTACTTGTTGTTGGTTTATTATTAAAATTTTTCATTCCAACTGCTGAGGGCATGATCTTTGGTTTAACCTTTATTTTGATTGGACTCGGCGCTGGATTAATTGGGGCTGTTGTGGCTAAAATTCTAATGGAAAGAATGCTATACAAGGATCCGGTTCTTGCTAAACAATATGAGATTAATGAAAAGGACGAAAGAAATATAAGGCTACGTGAAAAAGCGGGTTATGCAAGCTGGTATTCGACTATGTTAATGTTGGCTGTAATTACCCTGATTTTTCTACTGTTAGACTACATGGTTGCGACCTTTGTTTTAATTGGAGTCTTATTGATCCACCTCCTTAGTTTCTTTGTATATGTATATATTTACGACAAAAAAATATAAATTGCTTCGCTTATGATTTGCAAACTTCCACAAATGAGATAAAATATCATTAGGCAATTGAGTAAACAAGTATGTTTACTTTCAATGAAAATAAGACAAGGGGAGGTTTGTTATTATGGATGGAAAAGCTAAATTGATTGATACTCTGAACTCTTTGTTGGCAGATGAACTTGCTGCTATTAACCAGTACATTGTTCATGCTGAGATGTGTGAGGATTGGGGTTATGGCAAGCTACATGAAAAGCTTGAAAAGCGTGCAATCGAAGAGATGAAACATGCGGAAACGCTGATTGGGAGAATATTGTTCCTGGGTGGAACGCCAGTCGTTACGGAACTAAGTAAGATTATGATTGGTAAAGGCGTTGACGACCAGGTTGAAAAAGACCGCTTGGCTGAGGAAGCAGCAATTAAAGCTTATAACGATGCAATCGTATTCGCGGGCGAAGTTCGAGATCATGCTACACGTGATATGCTGGTGCAAATCCTTAAAGATGAAGACCGTCATATGGACGAGATTGAAGAGTTGCAAGATCAAATAGAGCAGATGACTCTACCAATGTTCTTGATTACGCAAGTTGACTAAACTAAATAATTTATAAGAAGCGGGCTTAGATAGCCCGCTTTTTGTTTTATAAGTCTTGACAAGTTGGTCGATGAGTTATAGACTAAATGTGAGGTCGATAATATATAGACCGAGGGGGTTTACTATGAGAATCCAGCAATTAACAGAAACTGAAGAAAGATTTGCAGAATTGATTTGGGCCAATGAACCGATTTCTTCCGGTGATTTAGTCAAACTGAGCGAAGAAAAAATGGGATGGAAAAAGTCCACCATGTATACTGTGCTTAAAAACCTAGGCGAAAAGGGTATTTTTCAAAATAAAAATGCACTGGTCAGTTCTTTGATTACAAGGGAGCAGTACCATGCTAATGTGAGCAGACGCTTTGTTGAAGAAAACTTCGGTGGCTCATTACCGCTTTTTCTTACTGCTTTTATCAGTGGTAAGAAATTGAGCGAACGGCAGGTTGAAGAGTTAAAGAGACTGATCGATAGCCATAAGGAGGCCTAATGATGAGTGAACTATTTCTTACTTTCGTAAATATGAGTTTAACAGCTAGCTATGTCATAGTTTTTGTAATCTTAGTAAGATTTCTACTTAAGAAAGCACCGAAAATCATTTCTTATGCTCTATGGGCTATTGTTGGAATCCGCCTGCTAGTACCCTTTTCCTTTGAGAGTGTCTTAAGCATTTTCCCAAAGGGTGTGAGCACGACGCCAATTCCAACCGATATTATTTACCAAGCTAATCCGCAGATTTCTAGCGGGATCGGTCCTGTGGACACTATAATTAATGATTCTCTGCCCGCTGCTACACCTATAGCAAGCGCTAATCCTTTGCAGTTGTCGGTGAGTATTTTTGCTGACCTTTGGCTTGTTGGGATTACAGTTTTATTGGCTTACAGCCTCATCTCCCTGATTAAATTATGGAGACAGTTAAAAAGTGCTGAATTAGTTGCTGATAATATCTATCTTGCGGAAGGGCTGCAGACCCCCTTTGTGCTGGGATTAGTTAGGCCGAAAATCTACTTGCCGAGCGGACTTAGCGAGGAGGAAAAGAGCTATGTTCTGCTACACGAACAGGTTCATATTAAGCGCAAAGATCATATTATCAAGGTGCTTGCCTTCTTAATAACGATTCTGCACTGGTTTAACCCTTTGGTATGGATCGCCTTTGTGTTGATGAACAAGGATATGGAACAGGCTTGTGACGAGAAAGTGTTAAAGCTACTAAGTGGTGAAAACATTAAAAAGCCTTATGCTAGCACCTTGTTGGCCTTCGCTAACCATAAGCGCACCTTTAGTGGCAGTCCACTCGCCTTTAGTGAAGGTAATTTGAAGGGCAGAATTAAGAATATCTTAGATTATAGAAAACCAACTGTCTGGGTCGTGGGAGTTTCAATTCTTGTATTAATTATTGCGAGTATCACCTTTCTGGCAAACCCTGTGGACGATCCAAATGATAAAGATGCAGCGAGTTTGCTGAGGACTGGTAAGTATATAATGCAAGATACTGAGTTTATTAATGAGGCCTGGCTGACTATTAAAAAAGACGGAGAATATGAATTTATGCTAAATTTACTCTCCTCATATTTTCCTAGGGGAACTTACGAGGTTAAGGGCAAGGAATTAATTCTCTATGTCGATGAAGAAGAGACCTACAAGTTTACTATAGAAGCTGACAAACTGATTTTTGACAGCAGTAGTTCTGTTATAAGTCAAAACATAGTGAGAGGATCTGTCTTTAAATTATCCGTTGATGATCCTGAGGGCTTAGGGCCTGATTCGCCACCTGCTCTGGAAGTGGATGAAGACCATGTCATAGTATATGGTGGGCCTTATCTCAACTCAGAACAGCTTACTAGTGTTCACGTTGATTCGCTAAAGGTAAGGCTGGAGGAAATGACCGATTTTGTCTATGAATTTATTGATGGTAAACTAATACTTTGGGAAGAAACTGCATTGGCTGAGGATCAGATCGGCTATTATATTGGCAAATATCGTTCGACCGCTACATATCCCGACTACCGCTACACTATAACTTTGCGTTTCCGGAATGGTGAGGAACGGGTGTTTAACGAGTTAGCAGACGGACAGAGGTATATAGTCTATAGTGATGTGGCACAGCATGGTTACTTTACCCTTGCTACCTTAGTAGATAATAGCATTAGATATCAGACTCTAATAGATAGCAGGACAGGCAAAGAACATCAGACAGCACCTTATTTTGTTCACTCTCCTTACAATAATAGGATATTCGCTACCGATAGTGGTTATCATGTGAAAGGAGATAACAAAATAGAAATTTTAAATTTCGTCAATAATGAAGTTGTCAGTGAATGGGTTGTAGAGTTTTTTGATTTTGGTGTTCAATATATGGAATGGATTGATAAAGATAGTTTTAAGTTTACAAGACTTACCGCTGTAAACAATAGTTGGGAGCAAGTTTACAGCCCCTATCGAATGGTTAATGAAGAACTAAACTATAAAAATGGTGAGTGGACTAGGACATCAGCAGATAGTTACCTTGGTAACGAAAATGTTAAGATCTACGATTCAATCGGTAAGGAAGCTAAGCTAATCGGTAATATGAATGAAGCGGACTTAACTGATGCTGTGGCTTTTACCGATATTTATCAAATAATTAATGGCCAAGTGGTCTTATGGTTTGAAATGGAAACAGCTAGTGGTGACAAGGGTTATATTTATAGGGGACTAAGAGATGGTGAGCGTCCTTATTATGATAATCAAAGTGGCAGAGAGTTTACTTTCATAATGGAAAATGGTGAATATCTGACAATTAAAGATCATTTATCAAACGCTTATGATTATTTTGTGCAAGATTATCTTGGGGACATCGGCTATTATTCTCTTTACCAAACTTATGACGGTGAAGGATACGGAGGACGCTTTATAAATTCTCGGACTGGCGGTAGCCAAACCGGTGCCGGTTTTCCAACTCTTTCTAAGACCAAAGAGCGATTTATAATTGCTAATATGGATTTACAAGCCGGCTATTCTTGGAACGGTATTGAGATATACAAGGTTAATAAGAATGATTTTACTCGGGAATATAGAGAAGGTTTTGAGAGCTGGGGACCAAAAGATGTGATCTGGGTCAATGACGAGCATATACTTTTTACTAAGCATCATGTGAACTACGAAGGCGGGACTTGGACTGAGACCGCTGCGGAGCTCGTATTAGCAAATGGTAAGTGGATTATGCGCGATATTGATTAAACAGTAGAAAATTATTAGGATAGCAGGTTTTCCTATATAGGGCCTGCTATTTTTAATGCTATAATGTTAATATAAGTTAAATTCTTCCCAATGAAGGAGTTATAGTCATGAAAAATCGTCTATTGTTTCTCGTTTTACTAATTACTGTGGTGGTAGTCATAGGAGGATGTTCCGGCAAAGGTGACCCCACAGACGAACCTGAGGATTTAACACCAGATCCACCACCGCTAGTTGAAGTGGGTGAGGGTCAAGTTGCAGTATATGACAAGCCTAGCATAAACTCTGCCGTAGTAAGTGCTGTTCACGAAGATTCTCTTAAGATAATGTACGAGGGAATGGATGAGTATGTCTATGAATTTATTGATGGTGAGTTGGTACTGTGGGAAGAAATTATATTGGACGATGGCCTTATGGGCTATTATATTGGCGAATATCGAATGGCTCCTCGATATAGTGACTACCGCAACACGATGACTTTGCGACTCGAGACCGGTGGAGAGCTGGTTTTTAACGAGTTAACAGACGGACAATGGTATTTGATTTATGATGATATAGCCCGCTATGGCTATTTTACTCTTGAAGTGTGGGTAGACCCTAAAATTCAATATAAGTTATTGGTAGACAGTAGAACAGGTAAACAGGACAAAACTTCCTATTATTTTAGCCACTCTCCTTATGATGATAGGATACTTGCTAGCGATACTATGGGTGCCTATTATGAGCAAAGAGATAATAAAATACAGATTTTAAATTTCAAGAATAACGAACTAACAGTAGAATGGGAAACGGAGTCCTGGGATTTCGGGATTGGCGGTATCGAGTGGACTGACAAAGATAACTTTAGATTTGTTAGATTTCTTGCCTTGGATAATAGCTGGGAGCGAGTTGACCGCCAATATAAAGAAATTAATGAGAAGCTAACCTATAAAAACGGTGAGTGGAACTTAACTAACATAGATACTCCTAGCAGCAGTGAAAACATTCAAATCTATGATTCAATCGGTAGCAAGACACAGGTTATTGGCAGCATCGATGTAACTGAATTGGCAGGGCATATTACTTTCACGGATACTTATCAATTAATAGATGGCGAACTTGCCTTATGGTTTGAAATTGATATTGCTAACGGTGATAAAGCTTATGCCTATAGAGGGTTAAGAGACCTCGAGCAGCCTTATTATGATAACAATTACGGAGTCGAATTCCACTTAATTATGGAAAATGGTGAATACCTGACAATTAAAGATCATTTATCAAACGCCCATGATTATTATCTGAGAGATAATTTGGGAGAGATTGGCTACTATTGCCTCTACCAAACTTACGATGGTGAGGGCCATACCGGACGTTTCATCAATTCTAGGACCGGCGAAAGTTTTACTGGCGCAGGATTTCCAATCCTTTCCAAGACTAACGAGAGGTTTATTATTGCTAATGCTGATCTAGAGGCTGGATATTCATGGAATGGTATAGAGATATTTAAGGTTAATGAAAATGATGTTACGTTGGAATATAAAGAGGGCTTCAATACTTGGGGACCAACTAATGTGATGTGGGTTGATAATGAACACATCAAGTTTACCAAGATTCACTTGCAACCAGAAGACTGGACTTGGACTGAGACCGCTGCAGAACTTCGCCTAATGGATGGCAAGTGGCTTATTAGGGACCTTGATTAAATCGATGGAACCTGTAAATAGAAGCGCTTTAGCAAGGAGTAAAAACTGATGAATGAACGCTATTTTAAAAAGGTGTATAGCCACTGTGACTTTTATCGAGCACTGGTCGCTGTTGTTAGAAGCCTGCAATATTTGAAGCTCAACCGACCCACAAAGTTGGTTTCTCCACTCTTCCAAGAACGGATCATGCTCGCGGTTACTGAGGTAAATGGCTGTGCGGCATGCTCGTTTGCGCATACGCGATTTGCTTTGGAAGAAGGGATGACAACTGAAGAAATTAATGCGCTTCTAAGTGGTGATACAGGCAACATACCTGAGGGTGAAGTTATAGGCGTGATTTTCGCTCAACACTATGCCGACCAGAAGGGGAAAGTTTCGCAGGAAGCTTGGCATCGGCTGGTGGATGAATATAGTGAAGATAAAGCGCATGTAATTCTGGCCTTCATCCGCATGATAACTGTTGGCAATATTTATGGTATGGCCATCAGTGCAATAGCTGATCGTTTTCGAGGCAAACATACCGGCAAGACCAGCTTGCTATATGAAATTTCAACAATCTTTTCGGTTTTGTTATATGCTCCAGTAGCTATCATCCATGGTCTTATCGATAATCTACGCAAGAAATCGATTTATCCTTTTAAATTTCAAGGTAAATTAACATGTTAATTTACCTTGAAATTTACAGCAAACTCTTTTATAATTTAACTAAAGGAGTTGAGTCTGATGTTGAAGATAAAACCAATTTCTGATTTAAGAAATTATACAGAAGTTTTGAGTGAGGTACGAGAAGGAAGCCCAGTATATTTAACTCGCAATGGTAGGGGGGAATATGCGATATTAAAACTGGAAGATCTTGATAGATTAAAAGCTACTATAAGGTTGCTTTCACAACTTGAAGAAGGGGAAAAGTCAGCAAGAGACGATGCATATAAGTCTATTGAAGAAGTAGAAGAGGCGTTAGGATTATAGTTTATGCATATTATAAAATTTAGTCCAAAAGCACTGTTGGATTTAAAGGAAATCAAAGAGTACACATCAAAAGAGTGGAATGAGGGAGTGGCGCGCAAAACTATCAGTTCAATTGTAGACACAATTAAAAATTTGGCGCAGTTCCCATTGTTAGGCCGAAATATACAACAAGACATTGATTTGTCCAGTGATTACAGATATTTAATAGTTGATAAGCACTATATTTTTTACAGGGTAGAAAAAAATAAAGTATTAGTTATTCGTATCTTAAACCAACACCAAGATTACCTTAAAAAGTTGTTTGATTAATTTATTTTTGTGCCTTTTCATACAGGCTCTCAGGTATGTGACAATAGCCAGCAGGATTCTTTTCTAAATAGTTCTGGTGGTATTCTTCTGCTAGATAATAGTTTTCCAGTGGTCCGAACTCGACAGCGATTGGAGCGCTATAATCCTCTTGTAAATCTTGCAAAGCATCCGCGATTATTGGTTTATCACCAGCATCTATATAATAGATACCAGTCCGATATTGGGCACCGATATCATTGCCCTGACGGTTGACTGCAGTTGGATCGATAATCACGAAGAATTTATCAAGCAATTCTCGTAGAGTTATTTTGGCGCTATCATATTTAACATGGACAGCTTCCGCGTGGCCGGTGTTGCGATAGCAAACATCTTGGTAAGTTGGGTTCACTGTATTCCCATTAGCATAGCCAACGGTAGTAGAGACTACACCAGGAATTAGCTTGAAATACTTCTCAACCCCCCAAAAACAACCGCCAGCAATATAGATTTCCCTGATAGATTCTTCATCAGTAACTGTCTGACTAAGTTTTTTCTCCATACCGTAGTCGTCCATGACGAAACCGCCACCAATATCATTCACAAAGGCTTTGATTTTGCTAAAACCAAGTTTTTCATAAGATTCGATTGCTAGGCTATTATTTTTATTTACAGTTAGATAGATGGAGTTAAGACACAGTTCTGTGGCCCTTGCTTCAATGAACTGCAGACTACGTTTAGCGATACTGTGTCCACGATATTCTTTTTGTACATAGAGTTTGCTTAGGAACAACTGATTATCAGTCGGCTTAGGCTCGATGGCAAAGTAGGCTACATAACCACCATCTCCCGGAACCAAATAGTATTCATATCCAGACTTAATTTGTTCTTTTATTGCTGCAACACTTTGAAAGTTGGCAAGCATATAATCGACCTGTTCCTGGCCAGTGATTGCTGGATAATATTCATTCCAGATGACCTCAGCAAGTGCTACGGTTTCCTCTATCTGATTGTCGTTTGTTACCTTAATGATTTCCAAAGTCGTGTCATCCTTTCAGTGCGTTTCTTTTAATTTAAAGGTCAGCGTCACTGGGTTGTGGTCAGAATTGACGAAGTTTAGATTGCTTGCAGCGACATCAACAACCTCGACATTGTCTGATACCAGGAAGCCATCAATTATTGCCAAGAAGTTAAAACCCGGTTGATAAGATTCTGCTAGTGTCCGAACTGTTGGTGTAGAGCTGTCACTTGCCCAGTTAAATCCTTTCACCGCAAAGTCTTCCGGTAGATTTTGTAACCAAAAAGGCCATTCTTCAGTAGCCGAAAAGCTATAAGGGTCTGAGCCCGGTAAGTTGTGGTTCCAGTCCCCGCCAAGGATAATGTGGTTGCCTTTAGCATATTCGCTCGCCATGTAGGCCTTAAGGTAGCTCAGTTGCTGCTGTCTAATCAATCCACCCTCGTCAAAGGCGGATAGATGTAGGTTGATCAACACAAGTTCACCACCGCCGGCAACCGGCAACCTGCTCTCAGTAAAGCAGCGGTCAAGTTCAAAAATCTGTACCGGCCATTTTTCTTTGCCTGGTAGGTCGTAGCGGTAGGCTTTATCAATCTCGTGTTTAGTGAAAGTGATGATACCGGATTCGACTGCACCCATCGGGTTGGCTAGCGGAACCGGCACCCAAGGTACTCGGTAGTTCACGCCGTAAACATAAGAGAAATCGGTTAGCTTATTCTTAAAGAAGTCGAGCTGATTAACTTTGAAGCTACGACTTGAATTAAGGTCAACCTCTTGTAATAGTAGAAAATCGAAATCTACATTTTGTAGGTAATTCCAGATACCGGTCAGGTTAGCGTTAACGTGGTCAAGGCTCTCAGCACGAGACTTAGTGCCACCATCTGCGAAGAAATCTTGCTCTTTGCCCAGGCCAGCATAACCAATATTGAAGGTTGTTATTTTCATTTCTTTATTTAATTCTAGTTGTGTAGTTTGTTTATTTTCGATATCTATCGTAATTTTTTCATCAGGTTTAAAATCGATTAAGGTAAGAACGCCGAGCAATCCTCCGAAGATTAGTAACAAGCCTAAAATTAGTTTAATTAATCCGAAAAATATTTTCATGGTCGACCTCCTGAATTAATAGCATGATTCGCGTCACTAGTCCAATTATCTGTCATACTTGCTAATGACTTCTTGCCTTAAGAATAACACAGTGAAATCAATTGAACAATTGCCTAATCGGCCCGGCAAACTGTATAATTTAAGTAACAGTGATGTAGGCCATTATTAAAGTGCGGTGATTTATGTAGGGTGCTATAAATGGTGATATAAATATTGTGCTATCAAGGAACTGACTAATGAAGAAAAAGGGAGGAGCTAGTTATGGATAATTTTGCGAAGATTAAGCAAGCGATTATGGACGACCCTTTTAATGCTGCTTATACAGAGCGGGGCATTGAGCCCCTATATAATGTGACCAAGGAAGCGCGGATTGTCATTGTTGGCCAAGCCCCGGGCCGGGTTGCCGAAGAGACACGCCTGTTCTGGAATGACCTGAGCGGCGATCGCCTGCGTGAATGGATGGACGTTTCCCGGGAAATATTCTATGAGTCGAATCTGATTGCCCAGATACCAATGGATTTCTATTATCCCGGCAAAGGGAAGTCAGGTGACGCGCCACCGCGGAAAGGGTTTGCTGAAAAGTGGCATCCGCAGTTACTGGCGGAAATGCCGAATGTTAAGTTAACGATGCTGGTTGGAACTTACTCACAAGGCTATTATTTAGGCAAGCGACGTGGTAAAAATCTGACAGAAACTGTTCAGAATTTCGAACAATATCTTCCAGATTATTTTCCTTTAGTGCACCCTTCACCACTTAATTTTCGCTGGCAGAATAAAAATCCTTGGTTCGAACGAGATGTTTTACCGGTTCTGAAGGAGCTCGTTCACGAAATTATCTAAATTTAAGCATGAATTAATCCCCCCACCCGGCTTGTGGGGGGATTTTTTGCTTGTTAGAATGATAGGCAATGACAATAATAAAAGAGCTGGAGGAAGAGAGTGTGGATGAAACTAGAGAGTTATGGGGAAAATGTGCTGCTTTTCATGGTCATGTCTGTGGCGGTTTAACAATTGGTTACAAAGCTGCGCTTTATGCGATTGAACTGCTGGATATAAGATTTTCGAAAGACGAGGAAGTTGTCTGTGTTACCGAAAACGATGCCTGCGGGGTTGATGCGATCCAAGTTATCCTCGGGTGCAGCATTGGGAAGGGGAACCTTTTGTTCCATATGACAGGCAAACAGGCTTTTAATTTTTATGATCGCAAGAAGGGTAAGGCAGTCCGCTTAATCGTGAAAAAGCGACCTGATGGTTTAACGCGAGAGCAGGCCTTCGAATATTATCAGGGTCTGGAGCCGCATGATATGTTCGACATTACAGAGGTATCTGTTGAGTTGCCGGAGACAGCACGCTTATTCGATTCTTATGAGTGCGAGCGTTGTAAGGAAACGACTGGGGCGAATTGGATTCGCATCCAAGGCGGCGAGAAACTCTGCATTGATTGTGCAAATAAATATAATCGTTTCGATGTATAGATAAAACAAGATGTATAGATAGATGTACAGATAAAATAAGATGTATAAATATAAGAAAAAGAGGTGGCAGGATGAGAAAGATTCTTCTAGTAGTATTAGCAATTTTAATGGTAGTGAGTTTCAGTGCCTGTGGCCCGAAAGAGCCTGCAAATAATGGTGATGACAAGGCGGAGACGCGCACGATTATAGATGCGCTGGGACGCGAGGTAGTTATTCCGGCTAAAGTTGAGCGGATAGTTGCTTTGTCGAATGCACCAAGAATGGTAGTTTACTTAGGGTTAGCAGACAAAGTTGTCGGCTACAGCGGCATGGACCCAGAGCGGGTTAATCCGCTGACTGCTTATGCTTATGTTTCACGCGACCAGTGGAAGGATATACCGTTAGTGGGGACTGATTCTGCAGGGATGACAGATTATTATCCTGAGGAAATTATAGCGGTGAGGCCAGATGTTATTATCTGCTCATATCCGCTCGATACGGCCGAAAAAATGCAAGCACAGACAGGTGTACCGGTTATAATCGTCGAGATGGGTAACCTATTCGAGGAGGACTACAACCAATCTTTGCGAATTATCGCTGAGACTTGTGGCGTTGAGGAAAGAGCCGAAGAAGTTATTGCCTACGTTGATGCGATGCTGGCTGATCTTGATGAGCGGACAGCGGATATTCCCGATAGTGATAAATCATCTGCTCTATCAGCGGCGGCAACTTTCAAAGGGGCACACGGGATTGAAGGCGTGCGCGTAAAAGACCAAGTTTTAGATGCTGTGAATGCAGTTAACATCGCCTACCAAAACATAACTGGCAGCAGCGATACAGCTGTTGAGGTTGACAAAGAACAGATCCTCGCTTGGAACGCAGAGTATATTTTCTGTGATTTCGGTGGCGTGGAATTGGTGAAACAAGATGTAGCGGCTAACCCGAATTTCTATGCTCAGCTTGATGCCTATAAGAATGGTCGGATCTATCAATATCCGAGTTCTACAAGCTACTACTCTAATCTGGAGATACCATTAGCTAATGCTTATTTCGTGGGTTCTATTCTTTATCCGGAGAAATTTGCGGATGTTGATTTAGAGGCGAAGGCTGATGAAATTTTCAAATTCTTCTTGGAAGTTGATGGCTACATGTCAGTTCTTAATGAATTCGGCGCTAGCTATGGACCGATTGATTTTAGCAAAAAATGATGAGAAAAAAAGATAAAGCAAGTCTATTAACATATGACACGCAGATTGCCAAGAAACGGTTAACACTGATAATTGCTTTTGCGGGAATACTAGCTATGGCGTTATACGCCATAGCTAGTGGTTCTATTAACTTAGGACTCGACGTGGTAGTTAAGACACTGGTTGGTTCAGGTGATGCAGGTTCTGATCTGGTGATTTTCGGCATTCGTTTGCCGCGTGTAATCACCGCGATGTTGGTTGGTGCCTTGTTGGCAGTAACCGGTGCAGTTATGCAGTGCGTGCTCAATAACCCGCTGGCTTCAGCATCAACCCTGGGAGTGTCGCAAGGTGCGGCCTTCGGGGCTGCTGTTGGGATAATTGTCTTTGGTGGTGGAGTAGTCAATAGTGGTGCGACTAGTGTGGCAATCGCGGTTGAGAACCCCTATATTGTGACGCTGAGCGCCTTTGTCTTTGGGTCGGTTTCGACTGCGGTTATTATCTTGCTATCGCAGTTGAAGCGAAACATTGGGCCTGCGGGGTTGATCCTCGCCGGTGTCGCGCTGAGTTCGCTGTTCGGTGGGGGGACTGCTTTGTTGCAGTACTTCGCTGATGATTCTAAGATAAGTGCGGTTGTTTTCTGGACATTCGGTAATCTGGGGAGCACGAGCTGGAAAGAAATATTGATTTTAACAGTGATTTTTGTCGTGACTTTCCTCTATTTCCTCCTCAACCGCTGGAACTATAATGCGATGCGGGCTGGCGCGGATACGGCTAAGAGCTTGGGAGTTAATGCGCGAGCAGTGATGTTAGTAAGTTTAGGGATTAGCTCGTTTGCGGCGGCGATTGCGGTTTCTTTTGTTGGAGTGATCAGTTTTATTGGACTGATAGCACCGCATATAATGCGCATATTTGTTGGCGATGATTATCGATTCTTGATACCTGCCTCAGCACTTGCCGGAGCCCTGGTACTATTGGCAGCGGATACTTTTGCGCGGTTGATTATTGCACCGGTAATCCTTCCGGTTGGGGCGATCACTGCCTTCTTGGGAGCACCGGTCTTCTTGGCGCTATTGCTAAAAGGAGGGGACAGATATTGATCGAAATCAGAGATATTAGTTTTTCCTATAGCAATGAGGGTAGAAAAATCCTGCAGAATGTTGGTTTCGAGATGAAGGAAGGCGAATGCCTCGCGATTCTTGGCAACAACGGTGTTGGTAAAAGCACCCTTTTAAAATGTATTAACCGCATCCACAAGGTACATACAGGCAGAGTTATGGTGAATGGACTTGATATGCATGCGATCCCGCGCTGGGAGATGGCACGCAATATTGCCTATGTCCCGCAGAGCACGAGTAGTTCGCATATTATGGTGTTTGACGCGGTTTTGCTTGGTCGAAAGCCCTACATCAAATGGGATGTTGGCGAAGAGGACAAAAGAATCGTGTCGGATATTATCGAAAATTTTGGATTATCAGAGTATAAGGCCCGTTACCTTGACGAGCTGTCCGGCGGCGAGCTGCAAAAAGTTGTTCTCGCCCGGGCAATGGCGCAAGAGCCGACCTTTCTCTTGTTAGATGAACCGACAAGCAATCTCGACCCAAAAAACCAACACGAAATGTTGAGCAACGTCCGGAGTCTAGCCCAGGAACATGGTATGGCGGTAGCGATTGTTATCCATGATCTGAATTTAGCGACCAGGTATTGTGATAAATTCTTGTTCCTGAAGGAGGGTATGACCTATGCTTTTGGGGGGTCAGAAACGGTGACATCGGAGACGATTGAGGCAGTCTATGACATAAAAATGGATGTAGTTGAACATAATGATTTTAAAATAATTGTGCCGAATTAAAAGGGAGTTATGAGCAACTCTCTTTTTTTTTGCAGCCTTTTTAGGTTTTGAAACGTATATATATTAAAGGGGGCGAAACTTATGGCGCACGAGTCCTATCGGCCGAAGGACTTTGAATCTTTTGTTAGAGAACATGAAAATAGCTTGTATCGTGCGGCTGTTGCCATTACCGCAAGCCATGCTGATGCTGAGGATGTTGTGCAGGTTGCTTTTTTGTGCGCATATGAAAAAGCACCTGAGTTCTCATCTGTTGAGCATGAGAAGGCGTGGTTGCTGCGGGTAACTATTAACCTTTGTAATAGTTTGTTACGTACGCCTTGGCACAAACGAACAGTGCCTCTCCTTGATGTTTATCCGGCGACTGAGCAAGAGCAAGGTTACTTGTTGGAGCAGATTATGGCTTTGCCTCATAAGTATCGAACAGTAATCCATCTATTTTATTATGAGGGTTATAGCGTAAAGGAGATTGCAAAACTAACCGAGCAAGAGGAATCAACGGTTAGGAGTCAATTAACGCGCGCAAGGAAGAAATTAAAAATAATCATAGAGGAGGGTGCCTGATGAAAGATTATGTAGAGTACATGGACAGCATAAGAGTCAATGATGATTTGCATAAGCGAATTATGCTTAATATAAGCAACAAGGGTCAGGGTGAGACTAAGGTGCGTGGTTTTCGGGAGATACTATTGAAAAAATACGTCCCAGCAATAGCTTTAGCTGCTGTCATGCTGTTGGCTATTGTTGGTATTAGTGATTATTTTGCTGATAATACTAAAATTTATGACCAGCTTAATTCGACCGCACAGGTACCGGCAACCTATCATGATCAAGATATATCTCAACTCGTAGGACTGATGTCGTATGATAAGTTTCCGTTTGGATATCTGTTAAGCAATAAGTTGATTGAGCTTGCTGTGGTTGATTCTAATGCGATAAATAATGGCGTTGCCTGGATGGAAGGGGAATTTTCTGCCGATGAGCTTGAGTCTGCACTAGCTATTGCTACAGTTACTCCAGAGTTACCGGGCGGTGATTATACGACGCGGCAATCAGTTTTGACCGGAGTGGAAACAGGCGATGTTATTGCCTATCAGACTGAGTATATTTTTTTCGATACGAGCACATTAAAGTTTATAAGTAGATTTAGTCTGGTCTATCTAGTGGCTGAATGTTTTGATGCTAGTGGGTTGACGGAGATGGTTAATGTGACCGTGGATGGTGCCAGTGTGAGCATTGATGAATTCATAGAGCCGGTTGTAGTCCATAATAAGTTCCCGCACGTAAGAAAATTAGTTTACATGCAAGATGGTGTGGCTGTTGCTCTTGAGGCGGAAACAGTTCTGGTAGAGGAAAATGGTATTATAGATTATGAGAGAAGTGTGGAACGCTTTAAAATGGCTGATCAAGAGCTGGTTGAATTTATGAAATCATTAGTTAAATAGGGGAGTGGTATACATGAAAAGAACTGCTTATATATTTTTATTGTTGGTGCTGTTAATTGTTATTAGCGCTTGTTCAGCGACAGCGAACGATCAAGCTGTTACAAGTGTGATCGATGGGTTGAAAGCACAAGGCTTCACGGTTGATATAGACAAAGTCGATAAAAGCATCTTAAAAGGGGACCGCACTTGGTTGACGCTTAACGGTGAAGGGAATATTTCCATCTATCTTTACAGAAATAACGCTCAGATGGAAAAGGATGCGGCGAATCTTGACGCCGGCGGAACAACATACAAGGATGGCTTAAATGAAATGAAAATTAGCTGGGTATCGCTACCACATTTCTACAAAAAAGATAACATTATAGTAAATTATGTTGGTGAGGATAAAACGATTATCGATGTTCTTGAAACTATTGTCGGACCACAATTTGCAGGTTATAGCGAATAAAGATTAATCGAGGCGAATTAAAAGAGAGTTACTCGTAACTCTCTTTTCTATATGCAATAGCAACAATATAAACGATTTTAGCTCTGTCATCAATCTCGCACAAAACCCGAATCTTACCGATGCGATAGCGCCAGTTCTGAGGGTCGCGGTTGATTAGCGCTTTGCCGAAAAGGCGGGGGTCGTCTTGCTGATGCACATATTTAAGCAGATAGGCAGTTATGCGCTTAGCGATAAATTTATCTAATTTGCTCAGGTCTTTAATTGCTTCTGGTTCGAGCTTAACGATATACATTGTGTCTCCCGTATTTTCTTATAAACCGAGGTCTGAAATAACTTGTTCAAGGTCTTTGCTGAGCTCCTTGTTTCTAGTGTCTGACTGAATGCGCTCAGTGAGGAGCTGAATATCCATCTCTTCTTCAATTTTTTCAAAGATAGTATCGCGAACAAAATGAGAGATTGATTTCCCCTCACTTCTCGCGAACTGATCAAGTATTTTTTCCTGATCTGCTCCTATGCGGATTGATAAAATTTTGCTCATCTTCTTAACCTTCCTCTACTACTAATATTAGAATCTTAATCTCTATTTCCTTTATTTATATCGTATTACATTGTCATACAAAATGCAATAATATAAATTACACCCAGTAATCTATGGTATAATTTAGTTAATTATTTCATGGAGAGGGAGCAGCTGATGAAAAAACTAACAGCACTTATACTGGCCTTGGTACTACTGACTGCATGTAGTGTAGATAACCCTTCTGATGAACCAAATGGGGACGGCAGCACTAACAGTGAAACCGCTAAATATACGATCAACAAAAACGGCATGACCGTCGATGACCGCTATCCGGCACCCCAGGGTTACAGTAAAATACCCCTTACTGCAGACAGTTTCGGAGCTTTTCTTAGGCAGCAAGTCTTAAAGCCCTACGGCGATAAGGTTAAATATTATGATGGCAGGACCAAAAACAATCGGGGAATCTATGACAGCGTTTTTCGCGTTGATATTGGTAAACGCGACCTACACCAATGCGCCGATGCAGTTATGCTGCTCCGAGCGGAGTACCTTTATTCGCTCGGTTTGTATGATGAAATTAGCTTTAACTTTGTGTCAGGCTTTAAGGCCGAATATAGCAAATGGATGGAAGGCTACCGGATCCATGTTGATGGCAACCGGGTCAACTACTACCAAGCGGCTGAACCGACCAATACCTACGAATCGTTCCGCAAATATATGGATATGGTAATGGCTTATGCCAGCACCTTATCGCTAACCCAGGAACTTACGGCTATAGAGGTTGATGACCTAACCGTTGGCGATGTATTTATTATCGGAGGTAGTCCCGGGCATGCGATAATCGTTGTTGATGTTGCTGAAAATGAAGCCGGTGACCGCATCTTCCTACTGGCACAATCGTATATGCCGGCCCAAGAGACCCAGATCCTGATTAATCCTAACGATGCCGATTTAAGTCCGTGGTATTCGCTTAAAGGACAAAACCAGCTGATTACACCGGAATGGACTTTTGAACTTAACGCTTTAAAGCGATTTTAAAATACAATTTATATAGGAGGTTGAACTACACTAATGACTGATAATAATGCAACAAGCAAAGAGGGACTCATCGCTAAGGTGACAGTGAAACTAAATGAAGACGACTATGTTAAATTTAACCTGGACCATATTAAGCGCTCGCCGTCACTCCGTCGAACACTGATGTTACAGAGATTAATGGGGCCGGCAGTGTTTATTTTGACGGCGATTGTTCTGGGGTCATTCTCAGGAATTCCAATTGGATTCTGGCTTGCAATTTTCTCGATTACCGGTATTTTTTGGTTTGCTTTTTATCCGAAACTTGCTGAAAGTGAGTCAGAGAAAAGAATTCGCAAATTACTTCAAGAGGGCGATAATAAAGAGATGTTTCTCAAAAGAGATATTGCCTTAACGCGAAATGGAATCACAGAAACAACTTCGAGGAGTAAGCAGTCAACACCATGGGGAAACATCACAGGTGTTTACGAAACTGATGAGGCGATTTATGCTTATATATCATCGATACAAGGACATATAATACCGAAGCGTGATTTTGGAAGTGATGAAGAAAAAGATCAGTTCCTTGCTATTCTTAATGAAAAAACACACTAGTACGGGGACACATATACCGGCAGAAAGGACAGGTAAACCTATGGAATTAATCAAACCTAATAAGTTACAAGCAGGTGACTTAGTTGCTACTGTCAGCCTGTCATGGGGTGGTGCTGGCGACAGTGAATTTCGCTGGCGTTATGAGCAAGGAAAGCGGCGGTTAATTGAGGAGTTTGGCCTGCGTGTTGTTGAGATGCCTAATACTCTTAAGGGTTCGCAATACTTATATGAATACCCAGAAGCACGAGCTGCCGATCTGATGGAGGCTTTTGCCAATCCGGAGATTAAGGCGATTTTTTCATGTATTGGTGGCCAGGATAGCATTAGACTACTACCCCATATAGATTTCGATATTATTCGCGCTAACCCGAAAATTTTTCTCGGCTATTCCGATTCGACGATTACTCACCTTTTCTGTTACAAAGCCGGACTCACCAGCTTCTACGGTCCCTCTATTCTTGCAGAGTTCGCTGAGAATATTCGGATGTTCGATTATACAGCGGAGTATGTGCGTAAAACTCTGTTTTCGAGTGAGCCGGTTGGACTAATACCGGCTGCGAGCGAATGGACAGGCGAACGGATTGAATGGTTAGAAGAGAATAAACACCTAACAAAGACGGTGTACGCTAATCCGGGTTATGAATTTATGCAGGGCACCGGTAAAGTGAGTGGTCGACTTATCGGCGGTTGCATGGAAGTGTTGGAGCAGGCGAAGGGAACGGTGATTTGGCCTGATGCTGATGCATTTGCGGGTGCTGTACTCTTTTTAGAGACTGCTGAGGGAACGCCGGATCCGGACTCTGTGCTCGATTGGTTGCGAAACTACGCAGCCCAAGGGATACTGCATCAGGTGGTGGCAATAATATTTGGGAAACCATACCAAGAAAAATATTATGATGAGTACCGAGAAGTTATTAAGACAATTGTTGTTGAGAACGGATTAGAAAATCTGCCGATTGTTTACAACATGACTTTTGGTCACAACCAACCGATGTTTATCCTGCCTTATGGGTGCCTGGCGGAGATTGATTGCGAAGCGAAAACATTCAGGCTACTGGAGGCGGGGGTTAGCCAGTCCTAACAGCACATAAATTTAGACATGGACACTCTGTGTAAATTAACAGAGCGTCTATTTTTTTAAATAAATAGTTGACAAAAAATTAATATGGTCTTATACTCATATATAAGACCATAAGAGTTATAGGAGATAAGGAGTGAGTTGCCTATGAGATCGACATTAGATAGTCAGCGACCGATATATCTACAAATAAAAGAGATGATTGAAGAAGATATCCTCAATGGAAAACTAAAACCTGATGAGCAGATACCCTCTAACAGCCAACTTGTAAGTTACTATAATATCAATCCTGTGACGGTGTTAAAAGGAATAAATCTTTTAGTAGATGATGGGATAATATATAAAAAACGTGGTATTGGTATGTATGTAACCAAGGATGCGCCAACAATACTTAGAAAGCGTTTCTCCAAAACTTTTGTAGAGGAACAAATTGAACCGCTGATTAATTTAGCTAAACCTTTAGAATTTTCACGTCAAGATGTAATTGAAATGGTAAAGGAAGCATGGGAGGTAGAAAAAGATGATTAACTTTAAAGATGTAACCTTGAAATATGGCAATACCGTTGCACTGAATACTATTGATATTGAATTGCCTGAACATGCAATCTGTGGTGTGATTGGTAGAAATGGTGCAGGCAAAACATCGTTGTTATCTTTAATTTCCGGTTATCAAAAACCTACTTTAGGAACTGTCAAAGTGTTTGACGTGGATCCGTATGAGAACAGTAATTTATTGCCGCAGATTGCCTTTATAACTAATGACAACAGTGAAGCAAAGTCCGGTTACAAAGTAAAGGAACTGCTCAATATGGCGTCAGTTCTACGCCCTAAGTGGGATGCTAATTATGCGAGTAAGTTAATAAAGCTATTCAATATACCAACCAATAAGTTGATAGGAAGTTTAAGTCATGGTATGCAATCAGCGGTAGATATAATTATTGGACTGGCCGGACAGACTCCGGTTACCATTTATGATGAGGCATATCTTGGGATGGATGCAGCTATGCGCAAACTTTTTATAGGCGAATTATTAGCAGATTATATGGAGCGGCCGAAACTTATTCTGTTTTCAACTCATTTCGTAAATGAGATGGAGGGGCTATTTAGCGAGGTGATAATTATTCACCAAGGGCAGATTATGGCTCATGAAGAAAGTGACACATTCCGCACAAAAGGGGTAGCAATAACCGGGTTAGGTGAGTTAGTTGATAATTTTTCGGTTGGTCGTAAAGTTTTATCACAAAAAACATTAGGCAAGCAAAAAGAAGTGGTTTTATTTGGTGAGCTATCGAAAGCAGATCAAAAGATAGCTATGGATAACGACATAGAGTTGTCTAGTCCTTCGCTACAGGATTTGTTTATTTATATGACTGAAGAGGGAGGGGAAAAAAGTGACTCTAAAAGCAATGAAATTTGTACTGAAGAAACAAGCTAGCATAGCGTTGGGGTTTGTTGTAATCTATGCACTGGTGGTGGCAATCTTAAGCGTTGTATTCTACTTTATTGAAGATGAAGACATGTCATGGGTGCCGGATATAACTCTTATAGCTCCCAAAATATTTTTGCTTATATTGGGAATAGTTTATCCATTGACGACAACAAGACTATACATTGCACAGGGAATCACTCGAAAGCAATTCTTCTGGGCAAACGTAGGGTCGATTAGCATTATATCTCTATTCTTGCTCTTACCTATTGTTGGTTCGGAGTACTATGTTGCTAGTAGTTCTCTGTTATCCGCCATCACACATTATATCCAACTGCCATTATTTTATCTGCTTGGTTGGACAGCTATTGTGGGTTTTCAATTAAAGAATATAATATCGTCAATACTTGGGGTTTCATTTGCGGTAATCATGCTACAGATTATAACTACACTTCCAGAGACACTTGTATTATCTGATATAATAACTGCCGGGATAAGTTTATCAGTCCTTGTTGTCGTTTTATTAATTCTTCCCCATGTTGTTTCGAAGATACAGTTGAAAGGTTGAGTTATTTAAATGTGAATAATTCTGCAAGCTTCGGCTTTGTTATTATTTAGACTATTGCTTGATATCAGCCACGAGACTATTAATATCAATAAATCCATCTTTAATAAGACCGGCGGCTCTTGCAGGTCCATTTACAATAATATTTAACAGTCCTTGCGTTAATTCTTCAGATGTGTGCTTATGTTCATTCTCCATTGAATATTGCACAATTCCTAAACAGATTGAGACAATTAGAGATTGGAATAATTCAATTGGGATACTTTTTGCAATCTGATCCTTTAAAAATTTATGTTCTTTAAGAAGTTGCTCCATAATAATGTTCAGGTGCGTTTGTAATGAAATACTTCCTTTCGTTTTAAGAATGATTTCCAGTGTATTATGGTGTTCTTTGAAAGCATCAAAAAAATATATCAAAGCATTATAACGTGATAAAATTATTGCATCAAACGCAGTAGTCTCTTTAAAAGCTTGAGATATAACATATTGTAATTTCGCCACAAATTCCTTTTCTAATTCATCAACCATGCTATATTTACTCTCGTAGTGCAAATAAAATGTTCCTCGGTTTAAATCAGCCTTTTCTGCAATATCAGCCACAGTGATTAGTTCGAAATCTTTTTCACGAACTAAAGTAAGGAGAGCATGCTGCATAGCTTCCAGCGATTTTCGTTTACGACGATCCATTGAATTACCTCCCCATTATTATTTATAGACAATAATCAACAAGAGGTTGATTAATAAACGCTATTTATACAATTGATTATGGTTTTTATATCCATTTTATCATATGATTAATGTGTACAATAATCAACATTGAGTTGATTAACTTATGGGGGGAGAATTCAAATGGATATCTTAAAAAACAAGTTTTTCTACATACCTTTTATTGCTATTATAATTATCGCATTTATTTTTTTGTTAGCACAGATTCCGATGGCAAAGGTGGAACCGAAACACCTACCGATTGGGATCGTAAATGAAGATGCAGGTGAAATGGGTGGCAACATCCACTCCGCACTGTTAGCCAATGCACCGGAACAAGTAAAATTTATTGAGTATGAAACAACCTTAAAGCTAATCGATGCTATGAATGACAAACAAGTCTATGGTGGTTTAGTCATTCCAACCGATTTCTCAGGGGACCTTGCTTCCTTGCAGAGTTTAGCTCCCAAACATGCTACGATGAAAATTTATATTAACGAGGGATATAACAGTAACGTTGCTATGGTTCTTGAAACGATGTTGCCGGCAATTGTTAACAATATTAGTGGGAATGTTGCAGACCAGATGCTAAGCAGGATGGCTTCAATGACTCCCGATCTTGGTGCTAATATTGCTGAACAGATGACAGGTATGATGAGTTCTCTTCAGTCTCTGATATCGCAATCACTTAAGGATCCTGGAGCTTTACAACAGATGATAAGTGAGAGAATCGGTAATTTAGTGAAACAATTACCTAACTTAAACGCTGACCATTTAAAAATCATGGCCAATCCAATCCAAGCTGAAATTATTAAAGTAAACACTGTCGGTGCGTTAGCTTCTGTACCTGCAGCCCTATTCTTTACCGTTTGGATTGCAAGTTTATTAGGAGCAATTCTTTTCTACTTTGCGGGAAATAAGATGACCTTCGAAAACCGGCGCAAGAAATATTCCTTCCAAGCAATACAGTCGATTCTGGTGATAGTATATGGTTTGTTTTCAGGATATTTAATCACTTTATTATCTGTATGGATTTTAGGCTATGAGTTTGTTTCAGTTAATGCGATTGCTCTAATATTGTCGACTGGTATTTTTGCTTTTACTTACTTGATGCTTGCTTCAATGGCTTGGTTGAAATTACCGGTAATAATCGTCTATGTTTTATTAATGTTCTTCGGGTTACCGCTAATCCAATTGGCACCAGAGATGATACCGCAGTTCTATCAAAGCTACGTGTTGCCGTGGTTGCCGATGCGTTTCTTAATGGAGAGTTTGAAAGATGTTCTTTACTTTGCCAAAGGCATTATGAACATCAATACAATTATTTTACTTGCGATTGCCGGTATGTCTCTGGTAATTCTTTGGATAAAAAATTTGATTATTAAAGTTGAGCCGGTGATTACGGAATAGGTATTAAAGTTTGGGCACAAGCTGTGTGGGTCAAACACCCATTTTCTTCGCCAAAAACCCCCTAAAACCTAATGTTTTAGGGGGTTCTCTATTCTCTCGTGATGTCCGGACATAAAATGTTACTGCCTAAATTATTTATCTGATAGGCAAAGAGTATAAGTTGTCCACATTCATGTCGAAACGCTCTTTAACTACCTGCTCAAAGTAGGCCAGTGGCTTGTCGTAAAAGTCATCGCCCTGTGTGCCGAAGACAGTGTTGAATACCTGCGGGATGTTTTCAGGATGCCCGTCATGTTTGCCTGTGGTGGGGTAGTAGTCATATGACCCGCCATTATCTCCTTCAATCGCAATATGCCATTTGCCCTCGTCAGTATAATACCACATTAACATGGTATAACCGTTCACTTGATCCATATATTCGATGTTCCAGTCTTGGTTCCACTCGCCCCATTCCGGTCTGTGGATGGCAATCGACATATAGTACGGCTCATGCTGCTCGTACACGCCGCAAGTTCCCTTGTCGTCGAATCCGAAACCTAATTTTGCCAGTGATACATCCACTCCATCATGTTTGCCATATTCGCCCGCTGCGATGTTGAGGTCAATATTTTTTTGATTTATCGTAATCGCTCCGCCTTTGCTGTCAAAGGTAAGTTTGCTGTTCAACACCGTATATTGAACACTGGTTTCTTTCATTCCGTTCCATTCCCACCAATCTCCCGAAAAGGCACTCTCCATATTCTTTTGAATGGCTGCCACATCTGATAGATGATAGACCACACTGGCTGCAGCTTGATGTTTGTGCAGGTTCACCTCGAAATCACATTCGGTAAAGTCTGTTTCTAAATCCATATAATCCGAAAGTACCGCCAATGCCGCAAGATTATAATTATCACTTACGAGCTTGGTGTATTTATCCAGGTCGGTGTCATTTATAAAGAATGTAATAGAAATTACACAGCCGCCGGATGACTGACCATGACTGCCATCAGCTGTAACATACTCGTAGTTGTCGTCATTAGGGTCTGCTTGTTTGATGGTGACGATATAGCCATCCTTCCCTTCAAATTCAGTAAATCCGCCGTCAAGATACTCGGTGATTCGCTGTTCTTTTTCTTCCTCGCTGAGACCGGCAACGTCCGCGTGATAGGCAACACACGCATACATATTACCACTGCCCGTCATGGAAAGGACAAATTGATTGCTACCCAGCTTTTTTGAACCCTTCATGAATGAGGCTGCAAATACTGTGTTCGGAGAGTCCATACCATAGGGATTAAATTCGTCGCCAAAAATATCCATGGGCACATAGGGCTCCGGTGGTGGCGTAGTGGATGGCTCATCTGGTGGAAGCGGCAATTCTGATGTGGTTTTCCCACAAGCAGCAAGCGAGATGACCGTCATTAAAACTAACAAGATGATAAATAGTTTTTTCATGTTACTTCCCCTTTTCGTTTTCGTACTGTCCAATGAAATGTTTGACCGATGTGCTCTTAATCAGTTGCTGGGTGCGTCTGTCAAGCCTTCCGGTTGATACATTTTACCACTAAATATTATATACGAAAATTTATATTTTTTTATATAATTTTAAAAAAATAAGCCCGCTAAGAGTGTTGCTGAGCCGGTTAAATAAAAATCGATAACAAATCTATTGTGTCGTGATATAATGGGAAAAAACCTGAGTGAACTGGAGTGAGCGTTATAAAGACGATTAGAATTTTAAATCCGGTAGCGGGAAAGGGTAAGGCACTTGAGATAGAGAGTTGCTCGGATTCTGCTGATAGTTATGTAACTACAGGAGTCGGTGATGCAGCCAAGTTTGCGTATCGCGAAAGTCTTGCGGATAAAAACGTCAACTTTGTAGTATGCGGTGGTGATGGGACTCTTAACGAAGTTGTGAATGGTGTTGTGTATGCCGGCACAAACGACACTGTTAATATTTCGATGATTCCAACAGGATCCGGAAATGATTTCATCAAGAACTTCCCTGTGAAAGGTGAGAAAAAACGTGTCGATATTATGAAATATAATGATCGCTACGCAATCAATGTTTTGAATATTGGTTTTGATAGCAAGGTTGCTGCTAATATGAGTAAATATAAGCGAGTTGCTATGGTGAGCGGTAGTCTTGCATATATTATCGCTGTAGCTGAAATGTTTTTTAAACCGCTTGGCGAGAGGTATGAGATAAGGATAACCGATGCAAATGGTGATGTTGTCGAATTGGCTGGCATGTTTCTGCTGACTGTAATTGCTAATGGCTCCTACTACGGAGGTGGCTTTAAGGCTGCTCCGCTTGCCAAATTAGATGACGGGCTACTTGAGGTTATACTTGTTAAAAAAATTAGCCGATTAACCTTTGTAAAGTTGATACTGGACTATAAAAAGGGATTACATATTGACCCGGTAACAAGAAAGCCGATTCCGAAAATGGCTGATTACGTGCAGTATACTCAGTGTAAACAGATAAAAATTAAGGGAATGACGGAAGTATGTGCAGATGGTGAGATTGATTATGTTAATGAGGTTGATATATCAGTAATTCCGGATGCAATTAATTTTATATCGTAATTTTGAATCTTTGTGAACACAAGTGCAAAATTACGGTTTTCTTTATTGTAAACCACTTTCTATAAGAATATACTGAAGTTGAAAAGAAACTTATACGAAAATAAGTATCTTGCAAAATTGCTTTTACAAAAAAATGGGGGTGAGAAATCATGAAAAGGGCATTAACTATCGCTTTTTTTATGATAATGGTTGTTTGCTTGGCAGCATGTAATTCGTCAGCGGTTCCAACAGATGAGGAGGTAGAAGCAGCTTATCAACAGGCGGTAGAGGCGTATTCTTGGTTTAATTTAACTACGATGCCTATGAAAGAAGATAGTAGAGTTGATCAAGATGGGTACATCTATTTTGAAGTTAAGCATGATAGCATTAAATCGCTTGCGGATTTAGAATCACATCTGAAAAAGTTTTTTACAGATGAGATAGTAGCTGGTTTGCTTGCTGATATGGGTGCTCATTATGTTGATATCGATGGTGTTCTTTATGCAACACCGGCTGATCGGGGATCAAATATTTTTGCAGATAAAGAATATCACAAAATAGTCCATAAAAGTGACAAAGAAATTGTTTATCAAGTAACTGTTGATATGTTAGATGAAGATTTGGAGAATGTTATCGATCAGGAGGAATTTTCCTTTAAATATGAGCCGGTAGATGGTAAGTGGGTTTTTACGAATTTTGAATTAGTAAGGTAATTTCTATATTAAAATATAAAATAAACATCCTACTTTTTTAATGAGTGGGATGTTTTTTTAAAATATATTTTACAAATTTAATTGATAATCTTATACTCATATATAGGATCATAAACACCTATATGAAATTAAAGCGTCGGAGAGTATGGAGAGTGTAAGGCAAATGAGCGAAGCACAACCGAATTGGAAATTTATTAATCGAGATTTATTAAAAATTCTGGCTATGTCGTTTATGTTGCTTGATCATTTGTGGGCGACAATAATACCCGGTAATCAATGGCTTACATACGTTGGGCGAATGGCGTTTCCGCTTTTCGCCTTTATGATTGCTGAGGGGTTTGTTCATACCTCTAATTTTCGAAAATATGCACTACGATTGTTGGTTTTTGCGTTAATTTCGGAAATTCCATTCAATCTTTTCTACAGCAGTTCACTATTCTATCTCTTCCACCAGAACGTTATTTTCACGCTATTAATCGGACTTTTGGCGATTAAAGTTATCGACATTTATTTGCAAAAACGAACACCTCTTAATCTGGTTTACGCTACATTAGCGGCTGTTGGTCTGCCTTTGTTGGCTGAGATTGCAATGACAGATTATGGTGCAATCGGCGTTATGACGGTAATCGTTTTCTATTTATTCCGCAATATGCGCTATACTTGGATATTGCAGTTAATTGCATTATTCATTCTTAATGTAGTAATCTTTCAAGGTTTCTATATTCCGATTGAGATTTTAGGTCAACAGATTGAGTTTCCAACCCAGGGATTTGCAGTGTTCGCAATGATTTTTATCTATTTATATAACGGTGCAAAGGGGCGCGGTGGTAAGATAATGCAATATAGTGTCTATCTGTTTTACCCGCTCCACATGTTAATTCTATATTTCTTGTTCACGATGATGTAGCCGGCGAAAGATGTAGGCGGTGAAAATGGAAAATTAATTATTTTAATGATATTATATAGTTTGGATTATTAGTTTAATAAATGACAGAAAAAGAGGAGTCTGCCAGTGAGTAAAATAATACTTAGTGCTGACAGCACATGCGATTTAACGGAGGAGTTAAAAGAACGATATCAGGTTTTTATTCAGCCATTAACGATTACATTAAAAGACAAGCAATATAAGGATGGCGTAGATATAACTCCTGATGATATTTATGAAGCTTATGAAAGCAAAAAAATATTACCTAAGACTTCTGCGCCGAATCCAATGGAGTATGTTGAGCACTTCAAAAAGTGGACTAATCAGGGTTATCAGGTAATCCACCTAAACATTGGATCTTCAATTTCATCTTCCCATCAGAATGCTCGCATCGCAGCAGCGGAACTTGGTAATGTTTATCCGATCGATTCCGGTAATCTTTCAACAGGGACAGGACTTTTGGTGATTGAGGCAGCGGAACGTATCGCAGCAGGAATGCCGGCGAAACAGATCAGCGAAGAAATCAATAATCTACGCTCGTCCGTTCATGCCAGCTTTGTACTTAACAGTTTAACTTATCTATATGCCGGTGGGCGTTGCTCGGCATTACAAGCACTTGGTGCAAGCACATTTAATATTAAACCGACAATTGAGGTTGACAACGAAAATGCTGCAATGCATGTTGGTAAAAAATATCGTGGATCTTTGGCAAAGGCGGTTAAAAATTACACGACTGACAAGCTGAAGAAGCGTGATGATTTAAAACTTGATCGAATTTTCTTAGTCCATTCCGGTACAGATAAGGCTAATATCGATATTGTTAGAGAAAGCATTCTTGAGTTAGCGGATTTCAAAGAGATACTGCTGGCACGGGCCGGTTGCACAATCTCTTCACATTGTGGACCAGATACTGTAAGTATAATGTTTATGACTAAGTAAGGAGTGAACTGCTAATGGAGAAACTTTATACAGGAAAAACAAAAGATGTTTATGTTTTGGATGATGGCAATTATCGTTTAGTTTTTAAGGACGATGTAACCGGTACAGATGGTGTTTTTGATCCGGGTGCTAATACTGTTGGTTTGACAATTGATGGTATGGGGTCGCTGAATTTACAAATGTCGACATTGTTGTTTGAAATGTTAAACAAAGCAGGTATTGCTACGCATTTTATCCAATCAGATGTGGAAGCGGGCACAATGGATGTGAAACCGGCACAAGTTTTTGGTAAAGGGCTTGAGGTTATCTGCCGTTATCGTGCGGTTGGTAGCTTTATTCGTCGTTATGGAGGCTATGTCGAGTCGGGAGCTAAACTTGATGCCTATGTTGAGGCAACGATTAAGGACGATGAGCGCGGAGACCCACTGATTACCTCAGAAGGACTTCAGGTGCTTGGAATCTTAACTGCTGATCAATTCGCTGAAATTAAAGTATTAACACAAAGAATTACTGCTATGATTAGTGATGTGCTCACTAAAAAGGGGCTTGAGCTCTATGATATCAAACTGGAGTTTGGCACTGACCAAGAGGGTAACGTAATGCTAATCGACGAACTATCTGCCGGTAATATGCGTGTTTATAAAGACGAGCAGGTGCTTGGACCGATGGAATTAACGAAGGAACTTATTGGCTAATATAGGCATAAGTAAGTCGGATTTTCGAGGTAGCAAATGTTTAATCAACGTGTTGATATAATATATTATACAGGTACACGAGGGACGATGAGAGTGGCTGAGGCCTTTGAGAAATCGTTCAAGGCTGCAGAATATACAACAAATCTTCAGCGCCTAATAGAGGGTGCTAATCTTACCTATCTTGACCATGCTTTAACTGTGCTAATCTTTCCGGTTCATTCATTCTGTGCTCCGGAACCCGTATACAAATGGATCGAATCACTTCCGCCAACGAACCGCAAACCGGCAGTCGTTATTTCAGTTTCCGGCGGTGGGGAGATGACAGGAAATACGGCTTGCAGGCATAACACGATTAAGATGCTGGAGATTAAGGGCTATAGTGTATTTTATGAAGATATGATAGTGATGCCTTCAAACTGCATTATTCCGACAAAGTTACCGATTGCTAAACTATTGTTAGAAGTTATGCCGCAGAAAGTTGATGTAATTGTTGCTGATTTGATTAGGGGTAAAGCGCATCGCACTAAACCTAAAATTATCGACTATCTGATTGCTCGAATTGGGGAAAATGAGAAGAAATTGACGAGTCGGTTCGGAAAAGAAATTGTTGTAACTGATAGTTGCAATGGTTGTGGTCTCTGTGTTAAGAACTGTCCCGCCAATAATATTACTTTGATTGATGATAAGGCGGTTTTCGCTGATAAGTGTCAGCTTTGCCTTAGTTGTATCTATATCTGTCCACAGCAAGCGTTAGAACCGGAATATGGTCGCGTCATGGTGGTGCGTGATGGTTATGATCTTGATGCATTAGAAGAGCTTGAACTGGATATAAGCAAAATTAATATTAAGAAATACACCCGCGGTTTTGTTTGGAGCGGTGTGCGTAGATATTTATTGGAAAAAAGAAAATAACTTAGAATTAGATAGCTGGTTGCGATAACCAGCTTTTTTAAATATTTTATTTTTTATTCTGAAACGAAACCATGTCTAAAGACACTAATTAGTTGAAGGGAGGAAAATATGCAGACCATTCGAGTATTATATGAGCAGTATAAAGAAGACGTCTTTCATTATCTGCTCAGTCTAACGCATGATTCCACCCTTTCTGAAGATATTACCTCTGAAACGTTTCTCGTAGCTATTAAGAATTTGCCGACTTTTCGCGGAGAAGCTGATATTAAGACTTGGCTCTTCTCAATTGCGCGCTACAATTGGTATAACCATCTTCGCAAGCGAAAAGAGGAGATCTCATTTGAACAACTTACAGAGCACTATCTTGCTGTTGAGCCGGACTTGGCACAGTATGTGCATAACAAAGAACTAATCGACGCTTGCGCAACTTTGTTGGCTCGTGAGGCGGAACAAACACAGGAGATTGTTAAGCTGCGGATTCGAGGTTATTCTTATTACGAGATTGCGAACCGCTTTGGGATGAGTGAGAGCTCGGTTCGAGTAATTAATTTTCGAATGAGAGAGAAGTTTAGGCGGCATTTGAAGGAGGGTCGAAATGATGGAGAAAATTAGCTGTGAAGTCTGTTTGGACTTGTTGCCACTGGTTAAAGACGGAGTTGCATCTGCGGAAAGTGAACGCGCTGTTAAGCAACACCTGAGCGAGTGTATGACATGTCGTGAATATGAGACGATGCTGATGGGCGAGGGCTTAATTATTGCAAGGGATAATAGAGTTTCCGGAACGGACATAATTTGGAAGGAAATAAAAAAACGAATTAATTTAATTTTAGCGATAGTTATCGGGCTGAGTATTCTGTTTGGCGTTGGATTGACGATGAGTTCCAACATGTTCTATAATATTTTAATTATGCCGGCAATTGGCGTGGCGGCATACCTGTTGTTAAGAGGTAAATCTTATGTCGTGGTTTTTCTGGTGCTATTAATATCCTGGTTTGGGAACATTGTCTTTTATTACATTGATTCCGGCTTCGAGTCATTTATGGCAACAATGCTCGCTCCACTGTATTGGGGTTTGATTTACGCAAGCCTGGTAGTGGTTGGTATAGTAATTGCCTTTCTGCTCGATTTCGCTTTCCGTAAAGAAAGAAAATTTACTGATAATCCGCAAGTGGCAGAAAAGGCTGCGTTTGAAGGTGTACATGGTGAGGAAAAAGAGGTGAAACATAATGACTAAGTTTATGAAAATATTTGCGGCGCTGATTGCTCTTGCTTTAATAGCATTCATACTGTTTTTCGCGAATGGTTTAGTCGGTAATCCTGTATCTAAATTTATGGCTAATAATTCAGCTAAAAAGTACGTGGAAACGAATTATCATAACCGTGATTTTAAGGTAGGAAGTGCAAGTTATAATTTTAAATCAGGTGGCTATCATGTAGCGGTAACTTCGCCGAGCAGCCGAGACACTCATTTTTCAATTTCAATTTCAATGGGTGGCAAGGTCTATAATGACTCTTACTCCAGTGTAACAAGCGGTTGGAATACTTATTACAGACTGGAGACTGAATACCGCAAGTTAGTTGATACGCTATTTAAATCGCCGAATTTTCCGATTGCCGGCGAGATTGATTTCGGTTCAATCAAAATTGCGGAGGTTGAACTAAATGGCGGTGTTGGTGCTAACTATGGTATTGATATGAGTACGTTGATACTTGACCATGAGTATGATATCTATGATATTGCCAAAGAGGCGGGGGAGATTGTTTTTTATGCGGTTGATGATGTGGTGACGATCGAACGTGCGAGTAAGATAATATTACAGTTGCGTAGGGAATTTGATCGAGCTAACATACCATTTTATGGACTTGACTTCGTGTTGCAAAAACCAAAAACGACAGACAAGCCACGACCGGCTGACGAGCAAATCTATATTCAAGGATTTCTGTATAGCGATATTTACGAGGAGGATATGGAACTTCGTGTTGAAAAAGCTTACCATGAATTAGATGAGTACTACAAGCAAGAAGATAGCAAAAGAGAAGAAAAAGAAAAGATCGATCTCTAAAAAAATATGAAGTTTATAATTATCGGCAACCATAATCTGATATACTATTACAATAAGCGTTTCTCGCTTGTATAGTATTAGATTATGGTTTTTTATTAGGAGTGAAAAAAATGAGATGGATGAAAGCATTACTTTTATGGCTTGTGTTGGTTTCTTTTCTGGACCTATTTACAATGCTACCGATAGTTTCACCCTTAGCAATTAGCTTGGGAGCAACTCCGTTTTTAGTGGGTATTGCTGTTGGTATCTATTCTTTTACTAACTTGATGGCCAATGTAGCCGGTGGAATCAGTATTGACCGCTTCGGTGCAAATCGCGTGTTGGCAGTTGGATTGTTGGTTACTTCCTTTAACTTATTATTATATACATTTGCGGCTACACCAATTCAGCTGATCGGTGCACGTATGGTTCATGGTATGTTTTCCGGCTTTTTGGCTCCAAGCGCCTTTGCCTTGATGGCACGTGTATCTAAAGAAGGACGCCATGGTAAAACGATGGCCCATACCGGGGCTCTTGTGGGTACTGCGGCAATCATTGGACCGGCTTTTGCCGGTATTGTTAGTGGTCGCTTTGGTTATAATTGGGTATTTTATTCTGTATCAGTATTGATGTTTATCAGTGCAATTCTTGTTTTACTGTTTATTCCGAGGCCGCCACGCAAGGAAAGTAAGGCCGCAAAAGCAGAAGTTAAGTCAGAAATATTTGCTATGTTAAAAACGGTTTCTTTGAGTAACGTTTTTTTGGGATCACTGTCGTTGTTCTTTAGTTTAGGTGTGGTTACCTATTTACTGCCGATTCGTGCGGCTGCAATCTCTGATAGTGGTTCGCTGGGTGGTTTGATGATTAGTATTTTCGGCGTAGTTGCAATTATTATTTTTCTATTACCGACTAACCGAATGTACGATAAATTTGACGTTGAAAAGATTGTGTTGATTGGAATGTTGATAGTTTCTGTTTCGCAGTTACTTCTCGCATTCTTTACGACAGCTGTTCCAATCTTTATTACAATGGGATTTTATGGTTTAGGATTTGCACTTATGTTCCCATCAATGACAACGCTTATAGTAACCAAGGCACCGGAAGAGCACCGTGGTAAAGCGTTTGGTATCTTCTATGCTTGTTTTTCATTAGGAGTAATTCTTGGTTCATTTACTATCGGATTATTAAAAGGTATTCCGTGGCTTGGGTTTACCACAAGCGCTATTGTGGTGTTGATTGTAGCGTCTATTATGTATATTCGCAAACGGAGAGAAATAGCTGCATAGGTAGGGAGTTGAGGTCCATTTGAATGTCATCACTGAAAAATTAAAAGAGGTAATAACAGCGGTATTACCGATTACAATTATTGTTATTGTTTTGAATTTTACACTAACACCTCTTGAACCGATTCAATTAACTAGGTTTATTTTCGGTGCACTGTTTATTGTGATTGGACTGGCAGTCTTTTTGCTTGGCGTCGATATTGCGGTTACTCCAATCGGCAAAATGCTTGGTAAATCAATTGTTAAGCCAAATAAAATATGGTTACTGGCTTTAGCCGGAGTGGTTCTTGGTCTTTTCATTTCAATTGCAGAGCCTGATCTTCATATTCTGGCTCAACAGGTTGATTATGTTAGTGCAGGCTTGCTGGGACGTTGGAGTATTGTAATTGTTGTATCCCTAGGAGTGGGAGTATTGATTGCGATTGGTCTGATTCGGATAGTATTAAATATTCCGTTATATAAGATGTTGATTGTAATCTATCTGATAATTGGTGCTTTAGCTGTCTTTTCGACGCCTGAGTTCTTAGCAATCGCTTTCGACGCCTCGGGGGCAACTACGGGTGCTTTGACGGTACCTTTTATATTAGCCTTAGCTGTTGGTATTACTGCAATGAAAAAGGATAGTAAGGCTTCTGAAAAGGATAGCTTTGGCTTAGTGGCAATAGCTTCTGCCGGGGCAATCATTGCCGTTCTGATTATGAGCATTGTTATGAATCCGGGTGAGATTACCGGAACTATCGATGAAACGGTTAATGATTCAACATCGATTTTTGGACCGTTCCTTGAACTGATTCCTGAGTCAACAACTGATGCTATTATGGCGCTTTTGCCAATCATTTTCATATTTATTTTCTTTCAATTTATTTCATTTAAACTACCACGTAAGGGTTTGCGTGCAATTTTCTTTGGTTTTCTATTCGTTTTGCTGGGGCTTGCTTTATTTTTAGTCGGTGTTAATGCCGGATTTCTTGAGGTGGGACGAATCATTGGCTATAATTTGGCTACCTTCGATAATAAGTTAATAGTAGTGGGAGTTGCCTTCGTGCTTGGTTTTGTAATTATTATGGCTGAGCCTGCGGTTTATGTTCTAACCAAACAAATCGAGGATGTTACCAGCGGATACGTTCGCCGTAAGATAGTAATGGCTTTCCTCTCTATTGGTGTGGGTACTGCAGTTGCACTTTCATCAATCCGAGTACTAATACCGGAATTACATCTCTGGCATTTTCTTTTGCCGGGATATGCAATTGCACTCGCTATGACCTTTTTTGTTCCGAAACTTTTCGTGGGTATTGCTTTTGACTCAGGCGGTGTTGCGTCAGGTCCGATGACAGCAACATTTATTCTTGCTTTCGCACAAGGAACTGCGGCCGCAACCGAGGGAGCTAATGTACTAATTGATGGTTTTGGTGTTATTGCGATGGTTGCACTAATGCCTATAATAGCGTTACAAATCTTGGGTATAATCTTTAAAATAAAATCAAGAAAACAGGGGGTGGCGCCGGATGAATAAAGAGGAATGCAAGGTATACGAGAATGTATATTTCGTAGTAAATTATGGCGTAGGCACTAAATTGATTCAGGCGGCAAAGCGCGTTGGTTTCACAGGTGGGACTATTTTGCTGGGCACCGGCACCGTTAGTAGTGGCATATTGAATTTTATCGGACTGCATGAGGTACGAAAAGAGATTATCATGATGATTGCAGAAAAGGAATTAGTCGATGAGTTTTTCTATAAATTGGGTGCGGAATTTAAATTAGAGAAGCCGAATCATGGAATTGCCTATACAACAAGAGTTAAGGGAATTATCGGTGCAGGAAGCTGTAAATACGATGCGGTGGAAGATAAGGAGAGTGAGGGTTCGTCAATGTATAATGCAATTACTGTCATAGTTGATAAAGGAGTAGCTGAGGATGTGATTGAGGCTGCAAGTAAGGCCGGTTCAAAGGGTGGGACGATCATTAATGCTCGAGGCTCAGGGATTCACGAGACAAGCAAGTTGTTCGCTATGGAAATTGAACCGGAAAAAGAAATGGTACTTATTATCTCCAAAGCGACGGAGTCAGATGCGATTATTGAGGCGGTCCGTAATGATGTTCGAATCGATGAACCGGGCAGAGGTATTATTTTTGTGCAATCAGTATCTAAGACTTATGGAATACGCGAATAATTTTTTGCTGATTATTTTATTTTGTGATAAATAGGTTTATAATATTATTATTTCAGAGAGTTTATTTAGTGTTAGCAATTAACAAATTAAGATGGAGGTATGAACAATGACAAAAGAGAATCTAAACCCATTAGAGAGCGCGCAACTGCAAGTGAAAAAAGCATGCGATGCGCTCGGATTGGAAGATGCAGTCTATGAGCTACTTAAGGAACCACGACGCATGATCGAGGTTTCAATTCCTGTGCGGATGGATGATGGGAGTTTGAGAACATTTAAAGGGTTTAGATCCTTACATAATGATGCAATTGGCTCCGGCAAAGGCGGTATCAGAATTCACCCGGGAGTACATGCTGATGAGGTGAAGGCTTTGTCGGTTTGGATGACCTTTAAGTGCGGTGTTATGGGAATTCCGTATGGCGGTGCAAAGGGCGGGATTATTGCGGATTCGCTCTCTTTATCAGCGCGCGAAATCGAACAATTAGCACGTGGTTATATCCAAGGCATTCATAAATTTATCGGTGAGAAAATCGATATTCCCGCACCTGACGTTGGCAGTAATGCGCAGGTAATGGCTTATATGGTTGATGAATATATTAAATTAACCGGTGAAAATAATGTAGGTGTAATTACCGGTAAACCGGTATCCTGGGGTGGTTCGCTTGGACGTAATGAGTCGACCGGTTTCGGTGTTAGTATAATAACGCGGGAAACTGCTGCTAAGTTGGGCATCGATATTTCAAGTGCGAAAGTTGCGGTTCAAGGTTTTGGTAATGTTGGCCGTTATACCGTTAAAAATATTGCTAAACAGGGCGCTAAGATTGTTGCTCTTGCCGAATGGGCACCAAGTGTCGGTACTTATGCGATTTATAATGATGGCGGTCTAGATTATGATGCGATGGCGGAATATGTTGACAAGAACCGCAATCTAATTGATTTTCCAGGTGCAAAGATGATTTCGCTCGATGAGTTCTGGGCACTTAATGTTGATATTGTGGTGCCGGCGGCGCTGGAAAATGCGATTCAAGAAAAAGAAGCGAAGGCGATTAATGCTAAACTAATCTGTGAAGCAGCAAATGGGCCAATCACGACGGCAGCTGATCAAATCCTCAAGGAGCGCGGTATAGTTGTTTCGCCGGACATTTTGACTAATGCCGGTGGTGTTACCGTATCATACTTTGAGTGGGTGCAGAATTTATATGGTTACTATTGGACAGAGCAAGAGGTTGAAGAGAAACAAGAGGCATCAATGGTAAAAGCCTTTAACGATATTTGGCAATTAAAAGAAGAGTACGGAGTTAGCTTCCGCGAGGCTGCTTATATGATTTCGGTTAAGAAGGTTGCAGATGCGATGAAGCTAAGGGGATGGTATTAATGAGATTTGTGCAAAAAAAGGATTATGATCAGGTTAGCGATTTAGCCGCTGAGATTTTTATTGAAGAATTGAAAAAGAACCCAAGTATTGTGCTCGGTCTGGCAACCGGCAGTACGCCGTTGGGGCTATATGAGCGTTTGGTTAAGAGTTACCAAGCCGGTGAGATCAGTTTTGCTAAAGCAAAAAGTTTTAATCTCGACGAATATGTCGGTCTACCCGCAGAACACCAAGGTAGCTACAGTTATTATATGCAGAACAATTTTTTTAAACACATTGATCTACCACCGGAGCATGCGCATGTACCGTGGGGACTGGAAAGAAATTGCATGACTGAGTGTGAACAGTATGATGAGATGATTGAAGATGCCGGCGGGATTGACTTACTTCTACTCGGTGTCGGAGAGAACGGACATATTGCATTTAATGAACCGGCGCCGGAGTTGATAGCTAAGACGCATATTGTTGATCTTACAGAAGAAACAATTGAGGTCAATTCGCGATTTTTTAGCGATATTAGTGAAATGCCGACACAGGCCATCACGATGGGAATGGGGTCAATTTTGGGGGCGCGCAAAATAGTGCTTTTGATTACCGGCGAGAAGAAGCGTGAGGTGTTACGCAGATTGCAAGCGGAAGAGGCGGTAACGTCGGAGTTCCCGGTTTCATTTTTGCGAGAGCATCCTGATGTAACGGTAATTTATGATGAGAAAGCGTGCGATACAAAATAAAGTGCTGAGCAGATTGTCAAATAATGTATTGATTGATATAGTGTAGGTAATAGATTTATATAATAATATGAGGTGATTTTATGGACAAAAAGTTATTATTATTATCTTTTATTTATGCGGTTGTGGGTATGTTATCAGGTGCTGTTTACAGAGAATTTACAAAGTTTGCGGGCTATGACGGGAAAACTGTTTTTTCAGTAATTCACACTCACATGATCGTGCTCGGTGCAATTATGTTTTTACTTTTATTCTTATTTGAGCGTCTTTACAATGTATCAAAAGAAAAAATGTTTAATATATTCTTTATTGTTTACAACATTGGTTTAGTTATTAAGTTCGTAACAATGTATACTCGCGGAACTATACAAATCCTTGGTACTGAGTTAGCAAGCGGACTTAATGCTGCAATATCCGGTGTTGCGGGTTTGTCACATGGGCTGCTGGGAATTAGCTTGATTCTGTTGTATATCGCATTTAAACGCGTACTTTTTCCTAAAAAATAATTGTAGCTATTTTAAGGGGTGAGCCGATTGGCGAAGATTACTTGTGTTATCCTTGGGCTGATAGTATCGGCGCTGGGCATTATGGAACTTGTCAGTTTTTCCTATGATGCACCATATATCTATTTTGCTGTTATTGCACTGGGTATTCTTGGCGTGCTGGTAGGCATATATGCGAGACAGGGTGGGAAAACTGACGCCCGCTTACAGACAGAGAATGCGACACTGAAGAAAGATATTGAGCATCTTAAAAAAGAACTTTCTGAGGAAAAAGCTGAGGTTAGCGAAAAAGTTAAAGAACTGGATAAACTCAGCAAAGAGATAGAAAAGGGAAAATCTGAAGCGGAGATCTTGACTAAAAAGATTGAGGATCTAAAAAGAAAAGAAGCTGCTAAAGAATAGACTGTTCAATTTATAGTGAGATGAAAATACTACCTGCGGGTAGTATTTTTTTGTTTATTATTTGGTTGTGTAGATAGATAAAGGGAAATGATGCAACTTGACATCGTAAGAAAAACTATTATAATTAGTTTGTCAATCTAACTACTTATAAGGGAGGTTTAGAACTATAAATAAATTTGAAGAAAATCTTAATTCAATATTGGTTGATACTTTCTGGACTATTTTAGAAGTTGAGGAACAGACAATTAGGAATTCAGCGAAGATAAATCTTACTATTAGTGAGATGCATCTTATTGAGGCGATTGGAAAGAATGAGAATATGGGCATTACGATCAGCGATTTAGCTGATGAAATGCGAATCACACGTCCTTCAGTTACTATAGCTGTTAATAAGCTTGTGAAAAAGGGGTATGTTAATAAAATAAAGGCATTAAATGACGGACGATTGGTTTTAGTTACGCTTACGAAGCAAGGTCTTAAGATGGATTCCATTCACCGTTATTTTCATAGAACTATGGTTAGAAATATCGAAAAAGAATTTTCGCCTGAGGAAAAAGTATTGCTTATTAAGGCGATTGACAAATTGAACGTGTTTTTCAAAAGCATGTTAAAAGCTTAATCCCTGTAATCAAGGAGGAACGATGAATCTAACGATAATTGGAACAGGAAGTTCGGCACCAAAATGTATTAAAACCAACTTTCAACTTTCGGAAATGGTTGACACAACTGACGAATGGATAACTAGCAGAACAGGAATAAAAGAACGCCATATTATAACTGATGAAACTATTTCGCAAATTGCATCAGAAGCAGCTGTTGCTGCACTTGAGAACTCAGGCGTAACTTCCGAGGAGTTAGATTATATAATCTGCGCTACATTGCGCGGAGATTATATTACACCTTCGCTGGCATGCGAAGTTCAGAGAATTATTGGTGCAACATGTCCTGCTTTTGACGTAAATGCAGCATGTTCTGGGTTTATCTATTCGTTAGATATTGCGTCTGCCCTTTTTACAGCTAAAAAAGCTAAAAAGATACTTGTTGTTGCGGCTGAATCGCTTTCGAAACTTGTAGACTGGAAGGACAGGGCAACTTGCGTTCTCTTTGGGGATGGAGCAGGAGCTGTTGTACTTTCTGATAGCGACAATCTGCTTGCAATCAAGCTGACAGCAAGAGGAGCAGCTGAGTCTTTATTTATACCCAGTATTAGAAGCAATTCTCCGTTTTGTGAGCACAGCGAAATTGAAAGTTATATAAATATGGATGGCGGAGAAATTTATAAATTTGCTGTTACCGCCATTCATAATGAACTTACAAACATTATTAAGACAGCCGGAATTAGTGAAAGTATGATTGACTATGTTCTGCTTCATCAAGCAAATGTCAGAATAATTGAAGCGGCAGCCAATAAGTTCAAAATACCAAAAGAGAAATATCTTGTTAATATAAGCAAATATGGTAATACCTCAGCTGCAAGTATTCCAATATTACTGGATGAGGCAAATCGTGAGGGGAAATTTAAAAAGGGCGACTACCTGGCACTGTGCGCTTTTGGTGGTGGACTGACAACAGGTGCATGTATTATAAGGTGGGACAAGTAATAATCAATTAATAAATATAAAAATAATCGGAGGTAAGTAATATGACTTTTGAGAAAATAGCAAAAATGATTGCGGAGTATAAGGATACTGATATATCAGAAATAAAGGTTGAATCTACATTTGATGATCTTGAGCTTGATTCGCTTGATAAGGTTGAGATAGTAATCATGCTTGAGGATGAATTCCAAATCAACCTTGATATCTCGGAAGAAATTAGAACAGTTGGTGATCTTATAGCTTTTGTAGAAAAAGCAAAAGCGTAAAAAGGAGTCTTTAGAACATGATTCATACAGAAATTTGTGATCTACTAAATATTAGATATCCAATTATCCAGGGTGGAATGGCCTGGGTAGCAAATGCAACACTTGCTTGTGCTGTTTCTAACGGAGGAGGACTTGGACTTATTTCAGCAATGAATGGAAATCCGGAATGGCTACGTTGTGAAATAATTAAAGCTAAGGAAATGACTGACAAACCATTTGGTGTCAATATAATGCTTATGAGTCCCTTCGCCGAGCAGGTTGCGAAAATAGTCGTTGAGCAGAAAGTTCCTATCGTCACTACCGGCGCAGGCAACCCTTCTAAATATATGGATCAGTGGCTCGCTGCAGGTATAAAAGTTATCCCGGTTATTCCATCGACAGCTCTTGCAAAAAAAGTTGTCAGAAGCGGTGCTTGTGCCGTTATTGCTGAAGGGATGGAAGCCGGCGGTCATATTGGAGAACTAACGACAATGGCGCTTTTACCACAAGTCTGTGATGCAGTTGATGTGCCGGTTGTTGCAGCAGGCGGAATAGGCGATGGGCGTGGTATTGCTGCTGCGCTGATGCTGGGAGCTACCGGTGTCCAAGTAGGAACAAGATTTCTTGTCGCTTGTGAATGCGACATTCATCAGACGTATAAAGATAAGGTAATAAAGGCTAGAGATATTGATACTATTGTAACAGGTAAAAGGCTTGGTCACCCTGTCAGGTCTTTAAAAAGTCCGTTTTCAAGAGAGTTTTATACTAAAGAATATGATGCAACAATTACAAATGAAGAATTGGAAGCCTTTGGAGCAGGTGCTTTGCGCATTGCGGCAAATGAGGGCGATGAAAAACATGGTTGTTTTATGGCTGGTCAAATTTCAGGAATTATTCAGAAAGAACAGCCTGCAGCAGAGATAATAAGCGAAATGTTTGAACAGGCGGAAGCAGTCCTCTCCGGTGCAAGTAGATGGATAAGATAGCATTTGTCTTTTCCGGTCAAGGAGCACAATACAGGGGAATGGGAAGAGAGTTTTATGAGAGTTCCGCAAAAGCAAAGGCGGTTTTTGAAATGGCTGACCGCATCAGACCGGGAACATCATGGCAGTGTTTTAATGCTACGCAACAGGAACTTTCATTAACACTAAATACGCAGCCCTGTCTATATTGTATGGAGATGGCAACGGTAGCTGTACTGGACGAAAAGGGAGTAAAAGCGAATTATGTAGCAGGTTTCTCGCTTGGTGAGATAGTGGCGCTGGCTTACGCCGGTGCTTATTCAATTGAAGAAGGCTTTAAAATAGTCTGCGAAAGAGCAAAACTGATGAATGAGGCTACACAATCACAAAAAGGGAGAATGGCGGCTGTAATAGATCTTACGGAAGAACAAGTTGTACAGCTTTGTAACGGAATTGATGGTATATATCCCGTAAACTACAATTGTCCTTCACAAACGGTCGTGGCTGGCACCCCCGCCGGTATTGATTTATTATCTGAGCATGTAAAGGAAGCAGGAGGTAGGTCAGTTTTACTTGCGGTCGACGGAGCCTTCCATACGCCTTTTATGGAGTTAGCGGCAGACCGATTGTTTGATTTCTTACAAGGGGTTGAAATTACAAGTCCCAAAATACCTGTTTACTCAAATTTAACTGCAAATCCTTACGGATCAAAAAGTGATGAAATCAAGGTTCAGTTATCACGACAGGCTTGCAATGCAGTTTTGTGGCATAAGTCAATTATAAATATGATTGAAGACGGTGTTGTTACGTTTGTGGAGATTGGCACCGGGAAAGTACTTTCAAGACTAATTAAAAAGTGTTTTCCGGATATAACTACACTTAATGTAGAGGATAATGAAAGCCTTAAGAATGCACTAACAGAGCTAATAGGGGGAGATACTTATGCTTAGTGGTAAGACGGCTGTCATTACGGGTGCTTCAAGAGGCATAGGTCGTTCTATTGCATTGAAGATGGCCGATTATGGCGCGGATATTGCAATTATTTATGCAGGGAATGAGCATGCGGCTTCGCAAACAGTGGATTTAATTGCACAGAAAGGGAAAATGGCTAAAGCATATTGCTGCAATGTATCAGATTTTGGGGCAGTAGGTATCCTAATAAAACAAATAGTATTGGACTTCGGAGGCATAGATATTTTGGTCAATAATGCCGGAATAACACGTGACAAACTTATAGCAACAATGAAAGAAGAGGATTATGACGCAGTATTAGATACTAACTTAAAAGGTGCTTTCAATATGATTAAACATTCGTGTATGTATTTTATAAAAAAACGCTCCGGCAGAATAATTAATATAAGTTCAATTTCCGGCTTGATGGGACTTGCGGGTCAAGCAAATTATGCTGCTTCGAAAGCAGGGATTATTGGACTTACAAAGTCCTGCGCAAGAGAATTTGCTTCTCGTGGTATAACCTGTAATGCAATCGCTCCCGGCTATATAGAAACTGAGATGACGAAAGACTTGGCTGAGGATGTTAAAGCATATTATATTAATGCAATTCCGCTAAAGAAAATGGGTACACCGGATGATGTTGCAAATCTTGCAGTTTTTCTTGCGAGTGGAGGTGCAAGCTATATTACCGGAGAAGTAATCAAGGTCGATGGTGGACTTTATATTTAATCTTACACAACTTGTATTTTCGAAAGGAGAAAATTATGAGAAGGGTCGTAATAACCGGAATGGGAGCTATTTCACCTGTAGGGAATGACATTAAAACCGTATGGGAAAGCTTAATTTCAGGGAAATGCGGGATTGATTTTATAAAAGGTTTTAATACTTCGGATTTTAAGGTGAAAGTTGCCGCTGAGGTCAAAGATTTTGACCCGCTTTTATATATGGAGAAAAATGAAATACGTAGGAACGATTTATTTACTCTATATGCGATGGCAGCAGCAACGCAAGCTATGGAGGCGAGCGGACTTGCCGGTAAAATTGATCCTGAGAGATTAGGAGTGTATATCGGGTCAGGAATTGGCGGGATACATACATTTTTTAATGAGTGTGAGAGATTTGCAGATGGCGGTGCACGAAAGGTTTCACCTCTATTTATCCCGAAAATTATAATGAATATGGCGGCAGGTGCTGTTTCAATTAAATTTGAAGCAAAGGGCCCGGCAGTTCCAATGGCAACCGCATGCGCAACGTCAACAAATTTAATAGGAGAAGCTTTTCGAGCTATTAAATTCGGGTATGCCGATGCGATTATAACAGGCGGTGCTGAGGCAACGATTAATCCACTTGCCCTTGCCGGTTTTTCGAATATGATGGCGCTTTCTACGAAAAATATAGTAGATGAAAGTTCTATACCCTTTGATAAAAGGCGAGATGGTTTTGTGATGGGAGAGGGTGCGGGAATGCTTATACTTGAGGAGCTTGAACATGCCAAAGAAAGAGGGGCAAAAATCTATGCAGAGATAATCGGCTATGGTAATACTTGTGATGCTTATCATATTACCGCTCCCGAACCGGAGGGTGGCGGAGCTGCACGAGCAATAGAACTCGCATTGCAAGAGGCTAACTTATCCGTTATGGAGAATATATATATTAATGCACACGGAACTAGTACACCTTTAAATGACAAAGTTGAAACCAATGCCATCAAGAGTGTATTCAAAGAGCAGGCGAAGAATATCCCGATAAGTTCAACTAAATCAATGACGGGGCATATGTTAGGCGCAGCGGGAGCAATTGAAGCAATCGCTTGTATTATGGCTTTAGAAAAAGGAATAATCCCACCGACAATCAATTACAGAGAACCTGATCCCGATTGTTATTTAGATTATGTACCTAACAAAGCAAGAAAAGTAAATATAGATTATGCAATCTCGAATTCGCTTGGTTTTGGTGGTCATAACGCAAGTATCATCTTTAAAAAGGTTTGAATGGAGTGATTAAAATGAACATAAAACAGATTAGAGAACTTGCTGAAATTTTGGAAGCAAACAAACTAACAGTAATTGAGGTAACTGAGGGCGAAACCAAAATCAGGCTTGAGAAAAATTGCGGACAGTCCTATGCTTTGGAAACTGTACCACAGGTTGCACAATTAAAACAACTATTCCCGGTAGCAGAAGAAAACTCTGTTATTGCGGATGCAGCGGTAGATTTTAATAAGATTAAAGAGGTGAAATCACCGATGGTTGGTATTTTTTATGAAAGACCGGCACCGGGTGCGAAACCCTATGTAAAAATTGGCAGTAAAGTTAAAAAGGGCGATGTTATCTGCATGATTGAGGCGATGAAATTAATGAACGAAATTACTTCGGATACAGATGGTGAGATTGTTGACATCTGCGCTAAAAACGGTCAGATTGTCGAGTTTTCTGAAGTACTTTTCAAGATATTTTAGGGTGTGACCAAGATGAATAGAGAAGAAATTAAAAATATAATTCCTCACAGAGAACCGATGCTGTTGATTGATGAAGGATATGCAATTGACGAAGTGAGCGGAGTTGGAAGTTATACTGTAAGAGGTAATGAATGGTTTTTACAGGGGCATTTCCCGGGAAATCCGGTTGTTCCGGGAGTTATTCTATGTGAAATGATGGCACAGTCATGTTGTGTGGTTCTTGGCAATCGAATTAAAGGCTTTAACACATATTTCACCGGGATTGATAATGTAAGATTCAAAAATAAAGTACGTCCGGGCGATGTTTTTGATATTGAATGTACAATGACAAGAATTAAGCACCCATTCTACTTTGTAAAAGTAAGGGGCAGCGTCGATGGTAAACTCTGTGTTAGCGGAGAATTTTCGTTTGCGCTTGTAAAATAAAGGTGGCGTAATTATGTTTTCAAAAATATTGATAGCAAATCGTGGCGAAATTGCTGTTCGAATAATAAGAGCTTGCAAAGAAATGGGGATTTCAACAGTAGCAGTTTTTTCCGAGGCCGACAGGGATGCTCTTCATGTAAGTCTTGCCGACGAAAGTTATTGTATTGGACCTGCAACGGTTAGTGATAGTTATTTAAATATCACTGCTATTCTATCAGCTACTATATTATCAGGGGCTCAGGCAATACATCCCGGATACGGTTTGCTTTCTGAAAATTCAAGATTTGTGGAACTTTGTGAGAAATGCAATATATCGTTTATTGGCCCTTCATCTGAAATAATGTCGAAGATGGGTAATAAAGAAAATGCGAAAATGACGATGATTAATGCAGGTATACCTGTTGTGCCGGGGTGTGGAGTGACAGAAGACGTTGCCATAGCTAAGGAGAAAGCTTCTGATATAGGATATCCGGTGCTTATTAAAGCGAGCTTTGGCGGAGGCGGTAAAGGCATACGTGTTGTCAATAGTTCAGAAGAATTTGAAAATGCATTTTTGTTAGCCGGCAATGAAGCCCAATCAGCCTTTGGTGATAGTTCTTTGTATATTGAGAAGTACTTACCCTCTGTAAAACATATAGAGATGCAAATCTTAGCTGATAATTATGGGAATGTGGTTTGCCTTGGAGAACGCGATTGTTCGTTGCAAAGGAAAAATCAGAAACTTATCGAGGAAAGTCCTTCTCCTGTTATTACCGAGAAAATAAGAGATCAAATGATAAAAACAGCTAAGAAAGCTGTCGAAGTGACAGGTTATAGAAATGCCGGAACAATAGAGTTTTTGTTATCAAATGGTGAATTTTACTTTATGGAAATGAATACACGTCTGCAAGTTGAACATGCCGTAACTGAAATGGTAACAGGCATCGATCTGGTAAAATGGCAGATTAGAATTGCTGCAGGGCAGGAATTATTATTTACTCAAAATGATATTGTCATATCCGGAAATGCAATTGAGTGTAGAATAAATGCTGAAGATCCTTCCAAAAATTTCTCGCCCAGCAGTGGGAAGATTACATTACTTCATATTCCCGGTGGTCCATGGGTAAGATTCGATACAGCTTTATATCAGGATTATTCTGTTCCGCCTTATTATGATTCGATGATTGGCAAATTAATTGTTCATGCTAAAACCAGAGAAGAGGCAATCAGAAAGATGAAAGCGGCTCTTTGTGAACTTGTTATAGAAGGAATTTGTTGTAATATCGACTTGCAAACAGAGCTATTATCCGATGAAACATTTATTAGGGGTGATTATTATACTGACTTTATGGAGAAATGGAGCGATGAATAATGTTGAAAAAAGGACTTTTTAAAAGGCCGAAGAATGAACTTGAAACATATGATAAACACGCAAAGACAGCGCTTCCATCTGTTCCTGATGAGATGTGTATAGTCTGTCCTACCTGCAAAACAGCTTTGTTTGTTTCTGATCTTGCTGACAACTATAATGTCTGCACAAAATGCTCACATCATTTCAGAATTAATATGCGTCAAAGGATTAATCATATTGCCGATTCCGGAAGTTTTACAGAGTTATATAGCGAATTAAATTCTAAAAATTTGCTCAATTTTCCCGGTTATGATAAAAAGCTTGAACATGCTTTGCTGGAAAGTAACGAAAAAGAGGCCGTTATTTGTGGAACAGCTAAGATTGGCGGTTATTTAAGTGCAATCTTCGTTATGGAACCCTATTTTATGATGGGAAGCATGGGTACTGTTGTTGGGGAAAAGATTACACGAATATTTGAATATGCGCTGGATAATAAACTTCCGGTTGTAGGTTTTACTGTCTCCGGTGGCGCCAGAATGCAGGAAGGAATATTTTCTTTAATGCAAATGGCGAAAACCAGCGGAGCCGTAAAAAGACACAGTGATGCTGGGAATTTATATATTGCTGTATTGACAGATCCTACAACCGGAGGAGTTACTGCAAGTTTCGCAATGGAAGGCGACATAATTATTGCTGAACCAAAGGCATTGATCGGGTTTGCCGGACCTAAAATTGTTGAACAGACCATAAAACAAAAATTGCCGGTGAACTTTCAAAGAGCTGAGACACTGAAAGAAAAAGGTTTTGTTGATGAAGTGGTTGATAGAAGAAAACAGAAAGAGTATATTACTAAAATATTATCATTCCATTGTAATGCGGAGGTGTTGTAATGGAAGCATATGAAAGAGTAAAGGTGGCGCGCTCGAAAAATAGAGCGACGGGTATCGATTTCATTTCTAATATTATTGAAGATTTTACCGAGCTGCATGGAGATAGGTGTTTCGGTGATGATGGAGCAGTTGTAGCCGGAATAGGCTGCATTAATGGTCAAGCTGTAACAGTTATTGCACTTGAAAAAGGAAAAGATACAAAAGACCGTATTCGTCGTAATTTCGGATCGGCTCATCCGGAAGGATATAGAAAAGCTTTAAGGCAGATGAAGCTCGCCGAGAAATTTCAAAGACCCATTATATGTTTTGTTGATACTTCGGGGGCGTATCCGGGAATTGGTGCAGAAGAACGCGGACAAGGGTATGCTATTGCACAGAATTTAATGGAGATGATGACGCTAAAGGTTCCGATTATATCAATTTTTATTGGAGAAGGTGGCAGTGGTGGTGCGCTCGCACTTGCTGTTGCCAACCAGGTCTGGATGCTGGAAAATTCTGTTTACTCTGTAATTGCCCCTGAGAATTGTGCGAGTATTCTTTGGAAGGATTTTTCCAAAACGAAGGAAGTTGCAGAAAGTTTAAAATTAACCGCAGATTATCTGCTCGAATTTGGCATTATAGAGAAAATAATTATAGAACAAAATGATTTTTCTCAAGTTTATGACACGATAAAAGATGAACTTAATCAGACTTTGCAAGAATTAGGGGGAAAAAGCACAGAAGAACTTCTTAATGAGAGATACAACAGGTTTAGAAGGATTGGGGGTGGTGAATGATGATTACGATTGTTACCGACAGCACAGCTTATATGACAAAAAAAGTTGCGCAAAAATTGGGCGTGAGAGTAGTTCCCGTTAATTACTCAGTAAACGAGAAACGTTTGTACGAGAGTTACAGTGATCATAATGGGGATTATATTTCTCTAATTTCGAACGCAAACGATTTAAAAACAGCGCAGGCATCTGTTACCACATTTTCCAATGTATTTGAAGAGCTAATTGCAAACGGATTTCAGATTTTATGTATTGTTATGTCTTCACGTTTAAGCGGCATGTACAGTAGTGCTTCAATTGCAGCGAGAGAAGTGGATAGTGAAAATATCTCAGTAGTTGATTCGCTCACAACTGCAGGCGGTATGGAATTGTTGGCGAAAAAATCTCGAGAATTTATTGACAATGGTCTCTCTTTATGGGAGTTAACTGCTGCAATTGAGAAAGAAAGAGATAAAGTTGGGATTGTCTTTTCGGTTGATGATATGGAATCTTTGCGCCGGAGCGGAAGAGTTGGTAAAGTTCGCCATTCAATGGGTACGATTCTGAATTTAAAGCCGATTCTAATCTGTGAAAACGGAGCTGTAATATCTTGTGATATTGCAAGAGGAAAGACTGATCAGATACGTAAATTGACAGAACAAATACCGGAAAATGCTCATGAGGTAATTATTCATTACATAAGCGAACAAGAACTTGCTGTTTCATTATTCTATTCGATAAGAAAAAGATTTCCGTTAATTAAGATAAAACTTGCTGTTGTTGGGCCTGTTCTTGGAATCCATTTAGGTTTGGGTGTTGTTGCAGCTGCTTGGATTACTAAATAATAGAATAATAAGCTATAAATATTAAATTTTAAAAACACTGATTTTTACAAAGATTTTAAGCATAGTTGCCGGAAGTAGCAGTTATGCTTTTTTATAATATATTTTCTAAGTTATTTAGCATAAAAAAGGTTTTTACATATATTTTGCGAATATAAGTATTAGGTGGATTAGTTTCTAATTACCGATTAATAAATTTAGGAGTGGTTAGATGTTGACAGTAGCTTTACTGGGTAGGATTGTCTTTGACCCGGAGGTCAAAGAGGTGGGAGAAAACAAGGATAAAAAGGTGTTAAATAATCGATTGGCTGTATCAATCGGTAAAGAGAAAACGACTTTTATCGATTTTGAAGCGTGGGGTAATACCGCTGAATTAATTGAGAGATACTATATTAAGGGTAACGAAATCTTGATGGAGGGTCACTTAATCAATAAAACTAAAAAACGAGAAGAATTAGAATACGAAACCGTTGCTTTTCAAATTGACCGGATAATATTCACTTATGGTAATAAGCGAAAAGAAGAGATGGAGACGAAAGAGGAATAATTAATGTATAGGCGTTTTTTACTGCTTATTATAGTGTTTATGTTGATTTTCGCTGGTGGCGTTGATGCGGTCACATATCAGGGTGGAGTTCAACTCGTGAATGAGGCTGGTTGGAATGCATACAAGACCGGGGAAAGGCTTGCATCGTCACTCCCATATTATATTGAGGATGCACTTAGTAATAAACATTATTTTAATCTTGAGTTATGGGAAACACGCGGGTTGGTTGTTTACGGTGATTATCGTTCAATTTATCCAAATGATTTTAAAGAATCAACTCTTAACCCCGATGGTAAACCTTATTATGGCAGTGGTGAATATCGTTATCATGGATATAGCGTTGATGGTACTAAACTAAATAATCAGCAGTTCCCTGATGATGTGGTAGGTAGCGATAACTTAATTGCACGTAATTGGGTTTATGAACCATGGCAACAGCGGAGCGTTGGGAATCCGGCTTTTCGGCAGTTTATTGGCGTTGAGGCGAGTGTATATAATCGATTAGCGTTGACGGGTCGCTCGACAGAGGCTGCTTTGGTTGCCAAGTGGATTAACCAAAGCGTCAATTTTATTTATCGGGGAACATGGACAGGCAATGATATCGTTACCGATCTTGATCCGGTACATTATCTGAACATTGATTCTGCGCCTACAGCCTATCAAAGTGGACAGGGAACTCTTCTTCATATAACCGATAATCAGAAAGTCTATTATCAGACATTCCCCCTTGCACGTTACAAAAAAGAACCTACACCAATTACTGCAGAGATTACCGGGATTACTACTGTTGCTATCTCCGCAGATGGGGACCTAACGTTAGAAATTGCGGCACAGGCTGAAATAGACGACAGCGCATATATTGGAAATAGTATTTTGGAATCAATATATTATACACGGTTAGACATTAGTGAATGGAATTTTGTTTTAAGTAATAACTTGATTTCTGATAGGCTAAGCGTTGTTGGAATAGCAAGGAATGATATGAAAGAGGGACATTATCAGTTTTTGTTGCAGGTGCCCAATGAAAGTTATCAGGGTCTGTTAGATTTAAGTGGGAGTTTCAATATTAGTTTTCTTTTAGAGGCGCAAGCGATTTATGCAACCAATGATTATAGTAGTGTGCAAGCGACTGCGAGCAAGCGAATTAATGGGTCAGTTGAGTCAGAGATTGTTGTTGATGAGAAGAAAAATGTAAGTTTTTATGTGGAAGCCCCAACACAAATCCTTGATGTAGATCGGTTCGCTATCCAACTAATTGAGTACGATGTATCATCAGCCGTTGAACGCTATGTAGTTCTTAATGGTCAGCGGCTGAGCTTACAGGAGGCTAATGAGTTTGTCAGCGGCTCTTATCAATTTCCGAAGCTACAAGAGGATCGAATTTATCAATATTCAATTAACTATATCGACGATAATGGCGAGCGTTTTTTCTATAGTTCATCGGTGATCGTATATGACTCTATTCCACGTGCCCAGGTAAGGGTTGTCGGGACTCTAAAAGAGAATCGTAAGCTAATAATTACAGCTGACGAGAGTATAAGTTCCGGTTATTTGCAATCGCATTCGGCAATTGCTATTACACAATTTACAATTAAGAGTGAGCTTGGTGAACAACTGTACTACCGTACGAGCACGAACCAACTCAAAGAGTTTTTAAGTAAGAGTTCAGGTGGTTTCCAAGTTGAAGTAACGGTGGCTAATCAGTATGGGGAGCGGAACTATTGTTTAGAATTGTATATTGCACCTGACCATCCACCGGATATTATCGCACATGTATGGAAGAACCGGCTCGCTCGGGCTGAGGCGCTTGATCTTTTTTGTGAGGCGGCATCGCTTGATGATGATGGTATTTCTGAGATAAAGTATTGCATTTATTATTTAAATGAAAAAGATGAGTGGCAGATAGAGTCGAGTGGCTTATATGATGAAAATTTCAGTTACTTACCTGTAAAATTAGGAGAATATAAAATTAGTTTTACGGCAATTGAAAAGTTCGGAGAAGAAACTTTGGTTGAGTACATCGAGTTCGGCGACTACCGCAGTACTACTGTTATGCGCGAATTCGTGGTCGATAATCTAATGCCAATCACAATTTTGTATTCTGATATCGAGCGACCGCTATCTAATGTCGAATTGATAATGTTACTTGATGAAGGGTTGGATGAAGCAACGAGAAACCGCCTAAAAAACGACCGTATAACAATAATCAATCGTTTTCGTAATAATGGGATTAATGCGATGGTTGAATTTTGGGATTTAAAAGGTTATCTGACAGAGCAGACTGCTTACCAAACTTTGGCAACCGGTAGTAGTTATCCGCCTGCAACTCTTAAATATGATCAGAACGGTTATAGCGGGACGTTGCAACGTACTAGTGTAAACAATTATCCTTACACGGTTGACTATGGAAGTTATTATACCTTTACCGACAGTATGACGGCTTCAACATCAGGATCCGGTTATAGTTATTCTGTCTATTATAAAGGTGTCTTGCAGTCAAGTTATGGGACTGACACGCCTTCAGTTGAGTACTATGACGCCGGCGGTTACTCAGGTGTTCTGTATAAAGATAATGCTTGGCAGAGTGGAAAAGACACAGTTATTAATGGTGACTATATGTATGTGACAATTTACTACACTGCAACCTACTCAGGTGTAGTATCTCGTAGTTGGCGTGAGTGGATACCTGATTATGTCGTTTATGATGACTATTACGGCAATTATTCCGGTAAAGTAACGAAGAGCGTTAAGCAGGATTTTAACTATCAATTCTCGAACCGGAGCAGCAAGTATTTGGTTTATTACACCGGTGGGAAGGTGAATAATCTCACAGATTTTCAACAATTACACAACATTATACCCCTCGCAACAACCGTTCTGATTGGGACAGGAAACAGCATAAATCAGTTACAGACTAATCATTTTATGGATGCCGGCAGTGATTATAATTCAATAATAGCTGAGATAATAGGGATAATACAGAATCATGAGCCGCTACCCAGCCAGTTTACTGTATTACTTAATGAACAGTTTACAATCAATTATTCAGATATTGACTATGAGGGAGACCCACTTGTTGAGAGAGGCCTACAATATGTTCATAATGTTGATTTCCTCGATAATTCGTTGGGACCGGAACAAGGCTGTAATGCAAACTATTCTGATCAGGGTTATGATGATTACACTAAAACTTCATTTACGAAACCGGGGTTATTTACGATTTACCGTCGCATCAAAGATGAGCCTATAGGTTACCCAAGTCATGGCGGTTATTCAAATGTTGCTTCGCTGCAAATCATTGCCCATCGAGCACCGATTGCAAATCTACAAATTATTAACAAGTATAATTATCAAATCCAAAAGTACGATATCACATATGTTGATCTATCGTATGATCCGGATTTTCAATTTAAGCGCGGTGATAAAGGAATAGTAAATAGGTCTTTTAAATATAAGAGTGAGACAGGTACTTGGATATTTGCTTGGCCGAATCAACTTGAGCCGGGAAGCTATCAGGTCGAGTATCAGGTAATGGATTGTTATGGTGTATGGTCACAACCATTCAGCCTTAGTTTCCAGTTGCCGGTTGCACCACCCACACCGGCGTTAGATATTATAGGCTATGTTAAGCATACAAAGGGGTGGGAAGATAATCGAAAGCAGTTCAATTTTGCGCGAAGTGGTAACTACAATCTTCCACTGACAGTTGCACATTTCTTTGCCGGCGAGGAATTGGTTTTAGAGGCGGAAACTTGCGGTAATCCGGCGAACGTCTTTGTGGAGATAGTGGGGACGAACTTGACGACGCAATTGCAGTCTGTGGGTAATAATCTGTGGAAAGGGACCATTTGGAATAGTGAAATGATGAGTTGGAAAGGGCGACAATTGATTGTTCGATTCTATGCGGCAAAACCAAATATTCCGACAGCATATGATGATGTGCTGATTGAAATAGTCGATGAAAAATATTGGCGGCAACACCGTTTGTATTGATTTTTTTAAGTATTATTTTAAATTATCTAATTTTTCTGAATTTATTGACACCTCTCTCATAAAATAATAGTATTAACCTATTATGCATATATGATGGAGGGTGAGAAGCTTGAGCTTATTAAATGAAACGATAGGTGATTACCTTGATAAGATTGCTGCGGCATATCCAAAGACGGAAGCATTAGTCAGCAACGAGAGAAATTTCCGCGCTAATTATCAGCAGTTTAACGAGCTCTGTCGGACCGTTGCTAAAGGTTTTATGGCGATGGGAATACAGAAAGGTGATCATGTTGCAATTTGGGCTACCAATTACCCGGAATGGGTACTGACACAGTTTGCAACTGCTAAGATGGGTGCGGTACTAGTCACGGTTAATACAAACTATAAAATCTTCGAGGTGGAGTTCCTACTTCGACAGTCCGATTCACAGACTTTAATTATGAATCGGGGTTTTAAAGATAGCGACTATGTGAAAATTATTAATGAGCTCTGTCCGGAATTGGCTACTGCACAAGCAGGAGAGTTAAAATCAGAGCGGTTACCGCATCTTAAAAATATTATTTATCTTGATGATGATACACCGGCAGGTATGTTTAACTGGCAATACCTTTACGATTTAGCTGAACAGGTTAGTGATGATGAGTTGGACGCACGGCAAGCATCGCTTGACAAAGATGATGTTATTAATATGCAGTACACTTCAGGTACAACCGGCTTTCCGAAAGGCGTTATGCTAACGCACTACAATATTTTAAATAACGGGAAAAGCATTGGCGATTATATGAGATTGACAGAGAAAGATCGGATGCTGATCCATGTTCCACTTTTTCACTGTTTTGGTTGTGTACTTAGCACTATGGCTTGTGTGACGCACGGTTCAACAATGGTTCTTCTAAACCACTTTAATCCAATTAAAGCGATGAACCTTATCCAGCAGGAGAGCTGCACAGCTGTTAATGGTGTTCCGACAATGTTTATCGCGATGTTAGAAAATGAGAACTTTAAAAATTATGATATGACATCCTTGCGGACGGGGATTATGGCCGGTTCGCCGTGTCCAATTAAAACAATGCGTCAGACGGTTGACGAGATGGGGATGCACGATGTTACTATAGTATATGGACAAACTGAAGCTTCTCCCGGTTGTACAATGACTTCTGTTGATGATTCGCTTGAACATCGAGTCACAACTGTAGGTCGTGTGATGCCGTTTATTGAAGCAAAAATAGTCGATCCGGAAACAGGTGAAGTATTACCGCCTAATACGAACGGAGAATTTGTGGTTAGAGGTTACAATATTATGAAAGGTTATTACAAGCTTCCGGAAGCAACTGCCCAAGCAATCGATGAAGATGGCTGGCTATATACCGGTGACATTGCATCAATGGATGAAGATGGGTATTATAAGATTACGGGTAGAATTAAAGATATGATTATTCGTGGCGGTGAAAATATTTATCCTAAAGAGATTGAGGAATGTTTGCGGACCAACGATGCAGTACTTGACGTTCAGGTTATCGGTGTTCCGAGTAAGGTTTATGGTGAGGAAATCATGGCCTGTGTTATTTTGAAAGATGGCTACATTCGGACTGAAGAGGAAATTAAACAATTTGTGCTTGATCTTATGGCAAGACATAAGGTACCAAAGTATGTCTGGTTCATGGAAGAATTTCCAATGACCGCAAGCGGAAAGATTAAGAAGTTCGAGTTGAAAGATGCAGCGATTGAGAAGTTTAAACTTCAAGATGCAGCTAATATTGAGACTGCTTAGGTAGTTAGCGATAAATGGAGAGGTGATAGTATGAAGATTAGCTTTTCAACTTTGGGTTGCCCGACATGGTCATGGGAGGATATCCTTTCGATGACTAAGGATCTTGGTTATGATGGTATTGAAGTACGCGGGATTGAAAATGAACTTTACGCACCTAACAGCGGTCCTTTTCTACCGGTGAATATTGAGCGGACAAAATCGGTTTTAAAAGATAAACAGATTGAAATATCCTGTTTAACTTCGGCATGTTATCTTTTTGATAAGAAAAATATTGAGCGCCAGATGAAGGAGGGAATCGACTATATTTATTTAGCTCAGAACTTGGGAGTTAAGTATGTGCGAGTGTTGGGAGACGAACAGCCATATTCAAGAGATGATATAGATGTTGATTTCGTTGCCGCCAACCTTCAGGAATTGGCAAACTATGCTGATGGTAGAGATGTTATGGTGTTGATTGAAACTAATGGAGTCTTTGCTGATTCGAAGATTCTTTTATCTTTATTAGAGAAGGTTAATAAGCTGAATGTTGGTGTTCTCTGGGATATACACCATCCATATCGGTATATGAATGAACCAATGGCGGAGACTTATAACCGCTTGAAACCTTATATTAGACACGTGCACTTTAAGGATTCTTTGATGAGCGAGGGTAAGATTACATATAAGATGGTTGGATATGGCGATCTGCCAATTGCCGAAGTTCTTGAACTTCTAAAAGCTGATAATTATACTGACTATATATCGCTTGAGTGGGTAAAAAGATGGGATACGACTCTTGAAGCGCCGGCAATAGCCTTTCCGCATTTTATCAATTTTGTAAAAAGATATATTTAGATTAAACTGGGGGTATTGGATCAATGAATTGCAACAAGAACCTTGATGAGGTTTATAGACATCTTTTTGATGAGGGCGGTTTTCTAACCGTCAAGAATGGTGATATTGTTAACACAATGACAATTTCCTGGGGTAGCATTGGCTATATGTGGAATCGCTATGTGTTTACCGTACTTGTTAGAAAGACGCGTTACACTTTTGGGTTGTTGGAAACAGGTGATTCATTCACCGTTAGTGTGCCATTTGGTAATAAGATGAGTGATGCTCTTAAGATATGTGGAACTAAGTCAGGCAGAGATATCGATAAAGAGAAATTAGCTGAACTCAATTATCTGCCGGGTCGAGTCGTTGACACACCGGTAGTGGGCAACTGCAATATGTACTATGAGTGTAAAATCGTTTATAAACATCCGGAGGACCCGGCACTGATTATAGCACCGGACATCCATGAACTGTATGATAATGACTACCATACGATCTACTATGGTGAAATTGTCGCTTGTTACGAAGAATAAAATAGAAAAGACCGTCGATTCGACGGTCTTTATTTCTTTTTAATTGACATGAATGAAATCCTCTCTTACGATTGCAATTAACGTTTCTATAGCCTTTGTAGCGTCTCTTAACTCTAATTTCTCAAGCTGGCTTAAGTTAGAAAGGGCCAAATAGTTATCCGGAGGTTGCCCCTCTCTTTGTTTTGCAAGATTTTCTGAAATTCGGAGTCGCATTATCGTATTAAACGCTTGTCTCAGCTCACCGGCAAGTGAACCGGACAACGCCCCTTGCTCTTGCAAAAACTTAATCCGTTCCAATGTGTTGGTTGTCGTTGCCTGTCTGCTCATCGCCAACAAACGAACGCAGTCGATTAAAAAGACAGAGAACGAAGTTTTTAAATCTAGCACATTCCGCTGATCTTTAACATTGATACCGACGAGATTACCGAACAGACTGACCGGAAGTTTGCCGAGAGTTGCATCATGCGCAAGGAAGCTTAAGGCGAGTGGTAGGGATTTGAAATTCTTATTTACAAAGGTGCGTAGCTCATCAGCTAAAGGCTTATAGCCATAGACAGGACGAAAATCGAGAAAAATTGTCAGTAGTCTAATGTTTTCTGAATCTAATACGTTGACCCAATTAGCAACCTTTTTATTCCATTCAGCAGTATTTCCCCGCCAATTCGGATAGCGCGCCATTACATTGCCGGGGCAATGAGCAAAACCACAAGTGATCAGACCATCATTTATTAACTCTGATAACCTTTTGAAATAATTATCGACTTTTTTAGATTCCTCCGGGTCGGTTACCGTTTCGTAGATTATAGCGTTATCTTGGTCGGTTCGCAGGAACTGCTCACGCCGACCGCTACTACCCATCGTCAACCAGCAAAATTTAACCGGGGCCGGCCCGAGCTCAGGTGTTAAATCGGCAAGTGCAAGGTCGATAACCTGTCGTGTTAAACGATCATAAAACTCGGTAATAATATCGAGGATTTCCAGTATAGGTGCTCGTTCAATCATCAGTCCGTTTAGCACCTGTTCAATCTCTAAGCCAACTTGTGCTAAGTCATTAAGATTAGACTGCGTTTCTAAGCGATCGATAACACTGATTACGCCACTGCTCCGAGTTCTAATCAGGTCGCGTACCGTTATAATTCCAATTGGTTGATTTTGCTCGATAACGATAGCATGCTTCACCTTTGCCTTAGTCATTGCCAAAAGAACTTGATAATAAAATGCATCAGGGCTGATTAGTAGTGGCTCTTTAAATACAATCTCGGCTGCTGTATGTTTTTCTGGCGAAAGTTTCTTTGCCAATACATTGGCAACCAGGTCTTTTTCGGTAACAGAACCAACAACCTGGTTGTTTTCGTCAGTGATTACGATACTACTGACATGACTTTCGCTCATTTTCTGAGCGACCTCTGCTATAGTATTGTTAGGATTTGCCGTAACAACAGGTGAATTCATTAGCTCGCTTGCCCGTTTCTGAGCGCCCTGATTTTCCTGTGTAATAATGCTATGCATTACGCCTTCGTCCATCGGAATTTTGTTTATTAGGGCATAGAAGTGGTCAGCAACCATCTGACTAAATTGAATAGCAAAAACACCATTATTCTCTATCAGGAATTCAATGTCTTGGCTTTTGATAATTAGACATTCAAGCTCTGTTACGGCTTTAACGGTTGCGACATACGACTTTTTCGATAAGATTACCGTCTCGCCAAAGAAACTGTCAACTCCCCGGTAATCAAGCACCATGCTTTCGCCTTTACTGTTCTTTACAGAAATTTCTGCAAGCCCGGAGATGATAATGAATAGCTGGTCTTTCGAACTTTCTCCACCATGAAAAATAAAACTATCCGCAGGATAAACCTGACGCTCAACTCTTGCTGCAAGAAGCTCTAACATCTGTTCCGGTAGGGATGAGAACGGTGAAATACGCTTTAAAAAACTCTGGTAGGAATGGTTATGATTTGTTGGTTTGTTGTCATTCATAGAACTTCCTCTCTTTCATTAAGAGTAATTATTCCGTTCTCACAAAGAAACCAGATGCGAGCCAACTAGCTAGCGCAAAAATTATATAGATTGCCTGTGTCGCTGTACCACCTTGCAATAATAGCTGCAGAACCACACCGATTCCGAGTGCCGGAATCACGATTAGCAGTGTACGTAAGATTCGTTCGAAGCCCTTTTTTGGTGGTATTGGCCAAAGCTTTGAGAAAATAACGCCGAGTGCCGTGCCAAGGAAGATTATTACAGCGATTTGCAGTAGCACCAACCAATCTGGGAAAGGCCAGGCAGCCAAGTAATGACCGATTAGATAGAATAGATCAACTATCAGGGTAAGACCGAGCGCCCTGCGAACAACTTGCAAGTTAATAAATGGTACAAAGATATAGATAGTCAGCGTTATTGCTGCCAGTATAGATAGTACAAGCATCGATTACCCTCCTTTTGACCGCCTCAATTATTTATATAAGTTAAGTTTTATAAGCGATAGACATAATTAGCGGGAGAATCTTTTCTCCCACTAATTATATCAGATTATATTTTGATTGAAATTAGTTGTTATCAGATCCCAATTCACGTGGAATTCGGATATTCTCTACCAATTCTTGAATTTCCTTCGGTGGCGGTGCAGTTAACCGGGCAACTACGAATGCCACAACAAAGTTTATTACCATACCGATTGTGCCGATACCCATCGCTTCGACACCGAAGAAGCTGGTGATAATTGGCTTTGATGTTCCAAGAATCTGAACCGAACGTATAAGCACAATCGTAACTAAAGTGAATGTGAGTCCTGACAGCATTCCGGCAATTGCCCCTTGTTTATTCATTCGCTTGGAGAATATCCCAAGAAAGATGCCGGGGAACAGACTTGATGCTGCCAGCCCAAAGGCGATTGCGACAACCTCCGCAACAAAGCCGGGCGGCTTAATACCGAAATAACCGGCGATAATAATCGAGATTACAATCATAATTCGGGCAACCCGTAAGCGTTGACGCTCAGTTGCAGATCTTCGAAAGATGCGGTAGTAAAGGTCATGCGACACCGCACTTGACATCGAGAGCACCAATCCCGAGGCGGTTGATAAGGCTGCGGCTACCCCTCCTGCCGCAACTAATGCTATGACAATCGGTGCAAGACTTGCAACCTCCGGCGTAGATAGAACGATAATATCTTTGTCGATCATGACTTCATTTACGCTGTTATCGCCGGAAAATTGAAGAATGCCGTCACCGTTTTTATCTTCAAATTTCAGGAGCCCGGTGTGCTCCCACTTTTCAACCCACTCTATCTCCATTACTTGTTCAATCGGCTGATTATTTAAACTGTCGATTAAATTATATTTCGCAAACATGCCAATTGCAGGAGCTGATGTGTATAGAAGTGCAATAAAGATAATTGCCCAAACGCCTGACCAGCGTGCTGCACGAACGCTCTTTGCAGTGTAGAATCGTGTGATAACGTGCGGTAGTCCCGCTGTGCCACACATCAGAGCTGCAACGATCATAAATACATTAAGTTTTGATAGGTTCTGAAAAGGCTCCATATAATTCTTGAGTCCTAACTCAACTTGAATATCGGATAAGCGCATCGCTATATCAGAAACTGCGAACGAGAATTGTGGCAATGGACTTCCTGTTAACTTTGATGAGATTGCAATCGCCGGAATCAAATAAGCAACAATCAGTACAAAGTACTGTGCAACCTGAGTCCATGTGATACTCTTCATCCCACCAAGAATTGCGAAACCGCCGACGATAGCTACACCGATAATAACTCCAAGGATTAAATCAATTTGCAAATAACGGCTGAAAACAATACCAACGCCACGCATCTGTCCGGCAACATAAGTTAAAGAGATTAGAATCGTCGCAACTGCCGCAACAGCGCGGGCAGCATTTGAATAGTAACGGTCACCGATGAAATCAGGTACAGTGTATCGACCGAATTTGCGCAGATATGGCGCAAGTAACATCGTTAATAGTACATAACCTCCTGTCCAACCCATTAGGTAGATTGCACCGTCATAACCAAGGAAGGAGATAAGACCCGCCATTGATAGGAAGGAAGCAGCTGACATCCAGTCGGCAGCGATTGCCGCGCCATTAGCTACGGCCGGAATATTTCCGCCGGCAACATAGAAGTTTTTAGTATCGATCGCTCTTGATAACCAACCGACAGCTATGTAGATTCCAAAAGTTACTACAATCAGAAGTATTGTTAGAAATTCTACTGACATGCTCTATTCCTCCTTAATATCCGTTACTTTAATCTCTTCAACATTAAACTTCTTATCCAAGTGGTCCATGCGTAACGCATAAATTAAGAGTAGGATAATAAATGTGAAGATCGAGCCTTGCTGGGCGAACCAGAAGGAAAGAGTAACTCCGAAAAATGGTACTTTGCTTAAAACATCTCCCAGCAGAATGCTGAAACCATAGGAGACAAGCGCCCAGAAAAATAGAAGAATAGCGATTAGGCTAACGTTCTTTTTCCAGTACTCCTTGGATTTGTTGGTCATTTTCGACATAACTGCACCTCCATTATTATTCTTCTCTTATTGTGCTCTGTTAATATGTTATTTTAGTCAGTGTTAGGCAACAAAAATTTCTAAGTCACCAAGTGTGCTGACGCCTCTTTTGCTAAGTTCCTTAATACTGATTTCCAGTATGCGCCCCGCCATTATTGCATCTCCCAGTGCGTTGTGACGTCCGACAGTTGGAATCCCTAATCGCTCACAGATTTCTTCCAGAGAACAGTTGGTAAACTGCGGGAAAAGCTTAACGATTATCTCTCTCGTGTCAATGCTTTGATGCGGAACCGAAAAATAACTTTGGTCCGATAGAGCCTGATTAAGAAACGAAAGGTCGAAGCTGATAATATGTGCTGCTAAAAGACTGTCTCCCACCCATTCAAAAAACTTCGGCAATTGTTCGAGTAGTTTTGGTTCATCCTCCACCAGCTGATAGTCGATTCCGGTTAGCCTTGTAACGACGGAAGGGATGTTCCGCTCCGGATTAAAAAGCTGATAATAGCTCTCGTCCGCAAGCAATTTGCCGTTATTGATTTTGACTGCACCAAGTGAGATTACACGGTCGTCTTGGTGTGGCTTAAACCCTGTAGTTTCAAGGTCGAAAACGGTAAAGCAGAGTTTCACGAGTTGCGCCTGTGGATTCGCCTTTAATGGTGTTTTTAGTAGTTCTTGTACCACATGTACCGGACGTTTTCGCTCAGTTGTTACCGGATTTTTGCCGGGTATTAGATTCGCAAGCATGTTAACCATTGAAGGACCTCCTAAATATCTTGCTTAGGGCCATTGTATTGTGCTTGCGGTATATCGGAAACAGATTTTCGGTGAATGGTTGTTTTTGCTCAGTGAGTGGCAATTATTAATTGTGGGTAGCATGAGCTTTCTGCACAAATTTATCGGTATTGATGTTATAATAAGTAAACAAAAGGAGGGAACCAATGAAACGAGTCCTATATTGGCTATTAGCGCTTGTTTTAATCGGGTTGGTGGCGATTTTTATCGCACCGGGACAGTGGCTGTTAATCAGTGTTTTGTTGGTTGCAAGCTTCTTCTTTGGTGCGTTTATTTTATTGTTACCACTAACAAAGGTTTCCCCGCCGGTGCAGGAATTAACCAAAGAGAAGGGTGGTTACCTTTCGCTTGATAGTACGCTACTGCTCGCGGAACGGACGCGTGGTTTTCTCCGCGAGGGATTGACGGAGGAATCAGCACTTGTGATTGCGGAAATTATTAAGGAGATTAGCGAAGTTGCGGCAGTCGCAATAACTGATACGGAGAAGGTACTTGCCTTTGTGGGCGAAGGCTGCGAGAAACATCCGGCAGGAAAACCAATCGTTACGACCGCAACGCGTGATGCGATAAAACATGGCAAAAGCATGATTGTGCGTAGTAAAGAGGGGTTTAATTGTCTCGAGCAGGATTGTCTCTGTCCATTGGAATCTGCTGTTATTATGCCGATTATTAAAAAGGATGAGGTCGTCGGCACGTTGAAATTATATGAAACGAAACATGGCACAATGCCGGAATATATTATTAGATTAGCTGCCGGATTAGTGCAGATACTAAGCATGCAGTTAGAGTTGGTCGATCTTGAGCGTCAGGCGCAGTTAACGACGGAGGCACAACTTGATGCTCTGCAGGCGCAGATTAACCCGCACTTTTTGTTTAATGCTTTGAATACGATTAATATGTATATTCTGAAGGATCCGGAGTATGCACGTTTTTTATTGGTGCGTTTATCAACATTGCTTCGCTATCTGCTGGGTAACAGTGGACGGTTTATCTCTTTGCGCGAGGAGATTAAATATATCGATAACTATGTCGTGATAGAGGAAGCACGCTTTATTGGTAAGATTCGTGTTTTACTTGATATCGACGAAAAAGCGAAGGATTGCAGTATCCCTGTATTTACAATTCAACCATTAGTCAATAATGCAATCTTACATGGTGTGCTACCAAAGGTAGGGCCGGGGATCATTAAGATTTCTGCCCATCGCATCGATGATGAGGTTGTAATTGCAGTAGAGGACAATGGAATCGGTATTCCAGAAGAGTATATACAGAAAATATTTGAACCGCGTTATGGTAGCGGGTGTGGTGTCGGAATTTCTAACGTTAATGAGCGTTTGAAAATTTTATATGGCGATGACTATGGTCTGCATATTGAAAGTGAGGACGGACAAGGTACGAAGGCCTGGTTCCGAATTCCCTATCAGCAGGCAACTGATGAGCAGGTGATGGAATGCGAATAAGAACTTTGATTGTCGATGACGAATATCCGGCTCGCGAGGAACTGCGGTTTCATTTAAGCAAATTTCCGGAGATTGAGGTGGTTGGTGAAGCGGCGAATGCAGCTGAGGCGCTGGCTCTGATCAATGCTGTTGACTATCAATTAGTCTTTCTTGACATAAATTTCCCGACAAGCAATGGCATTGAAATCGGCATGGAGATTGCAAAGACTAAAAATCCACCACTTATTATTTATGTCACAGCTCACGAAGGCTACGCGCTTAAGGCGTTTGATGTTGATGCGGTTGATTATATTTTAAAACCGATTGACGAGAAACGCTTACGGCGTGCGGTTGAACGAGTATTTAGCGAGTACGAAAAACGGAGTGGTAAAGCGCCGATTACTGAAAGTGAAGCAGATTCGTTGGTTGAAGACCCGGCTGCAGAAGAGAATGATACTAAGCACCTGACACGCTTAACAGCCGAATATCAAGGTAAATTAATCTTGGTTGATGTCCACGAAATAATCTTTGCGTATTCTGAAGATAACTATGTTTTTATTAAAACTTTCGATAAGAAGTTAATCAGTCGCTATACACTTAGTTCGCTTGCAGAGCGATTGGATCCAAAAAGTTTTTTCCGGACGCATCGAAGTTATCTCGTGAATCTCGATAAAGTGCTCGAAATCGTGCCATCTTTTCACGGTACTTATTCCTTAGTTGTTGAGGATAGAGAAGAGAGCAAAGTTCCGGTGAGCAGAATTCAGACAAAGGAATTGCGCAAGCTACTTTTATTTTAGAGAGAGGTCTAATGTACGAGATGAAAACCTTTAATCGTAAAATGAAATTTGCACTATTATCGATTATTTCGAATAGCACATTAATTATTATGAAAGCAATAGCCGGATTAGTTACAGGGTCCGTCAGTATTATTTCTGAGGCAATTCACTCTGCAATGGACCTTGTTGCTTCAATTATTGCTTTTTTTTCGGTTCGCTATGCTTCGAAACCTGCTGACGAGGATCATCCTTACGGCCATGGTAAGATTGAGAATATTTCCGGTTTTCTTGAGGCGCTGTTGATTTTTATTGCGGCGATTATAATTATTAAAGAGGCAATTACAAAGATAATCCATCCGGTTGCAATAAACATTACTACGATTGCGATTCTGGTAATGGTGGTGTCAGCATTAATTAATGTAATTGTATCGCGGCTACTTTACAAAGTAGCTCAGGAGGAAGACTCAGTGGCGTTGGAGGCCGACGCACTGCACTTGAAAACCGATGTTTATACTTCACTCGGCGTCGGATTGGGTTTGCTTATGATTAAACTAACTAACTGGTATATTCTTGACTCGATTATTGCGATTATTGTTGCTCTAATTATATTAAAAGAAGCATGGAATTTAAGCGTTAAAGCGTTTCAACCTTTACTTGATGCTCGTCTGTGTGACGAAGAAGAAGCGTGTATTATGCAGGTAATCGAACGTTACCGGGACCGATATGTGAATGTGCATAATCTGCGGACACGCAAAGCCGGACACATCAAACACATCGATTTTCATCTCTGCGTTGATGGCGATCAGCCGGTGAGTGTGGCGCACCAACTTTGTGATGAGATTGAGCAGGCGTTAGCTGTTGAGATTAAAAATACTAATGTCAGTATACATATTGAGCCCTGTAATTGTGCGGAAGGGGAATGAGTGTGGATAGAGTCACATTTTTTTGTACAGCTAATCATGATCCGTGGCGAAATTTAGCTTGCGAGGAATACCTATTTAACCGCCTACAAAGAGGCGAAGTGGTTTTCTATTTGTGGCAGAATGAACGAACGGTCGTAGTCGGTGCCAACCAGAACCCGCTTTCAGAAGTGAACTTAGATGCACTGAACTCCGATGACGGCAAGTTAGCGCGACGGTTATCGGGTGGAGGTGCAGTTTATCACGACTTGGGCAACTTGAACTTTACTTTTATTGTTGAGCGAAAACACTATGATTTTGCGAGGCAGATAGGTGTAATCGTTGATGCTCTGCAACAACTGGGGATTTCCGCTGAATTCTCCGGACGCAATGATATTTTAGTCGATGGCCGAAAAATATCGGGTAACGCATTTTATTTCCGAGACGAGCGTGCGCTTCATCATGGGACGATTTTGCTTAATACAGACTTCACCAAGCTTGTTGAATACCTAAATGTTGATAGTGAGAAGATTAAAGCTAAGGGAATTAAGTCGGTTCGGTCGCGTGTCGCGAACCTTTCGGATTTCGTTAATGAATTAACTGTGGTTGAATTAGTTGAAGCGCTGAAGGGTGCTTTTATAAGAGAATATCGATTGAATGATTCTCAATACCAAGAGTTAAGTGAAGAGGACGTTGATGTGCGGGAACTTGCAGATTTAACTGCTAAATATTCAGCGTGGGAGTTTCGTTATGGGCGCTCACCGGCTTATAAGTTGAATCTGGTTAAGCGTTTCTCTTGGGGTGGAGTAGAGTTAAACTTCGAGATTGAGCGGGGAAAAATCATAGGATTACAGCTCTATTCTGATGCAATGGATCATGAACTGAGCGAGCGATTGGAGCGATTGTTGGTTGGCTGTGAACTGACAAAAGTGCATAACCTTGCTGTTACTAACCGGCTTGAAGACCAACAAATAATAGAGTGGTTGATTGAAGAGCTTAAGTTATTGATGTAAACAATGCGAAAATTACATGAATTACGGGAATTATTAGACATAGCATCAGCCATAATAAAAGAGCATCTCGAGTAGAGATCCTCTTTGCCAATTTCGTTTCAATATTTTAATAGATATAAGTCGATTTTAATAGATATAAGTCGCTGCAACACCGGTTGTAACCGGCATTCTTTCTTTAGGAATAATTACCACCGTACCTTTATTGCGAATCACTAGTTCTGCTAAATCATCTAATAAATCATCAAACTCAGGATGATCAAGATCACCTTCGATTAATTGTCCCTTTTCTAAATCGATTGTTCCGGGAATGATGCGGTCTGCTTCAATTAACAGTGTTCCAATGCGTTTCTCCCATGCAGCGCGTGTTACCTGTGCAATATCGTCGCTTGCCATCAACTTTGATTGTGCAATCCGGAATGATTCTACTAATTCTTTAGTTTTATTAAGGTAAACCTGCTCCATCTCTTTCCAAGCAATTTCGTTTAACTTTTCCGGAGTTAGAACAGTGTAGTCGATGATGATGCGATTTTTCTGGAGATAGGGATTACGACTAATATTTTGAAAAATCGTGTGATATTCATCAAGAGCGACCATCATTAACGGTAATTTTGACTCTTTAGAAATGCTTTCAGTTACGTACTTATCAACTTGCCGGAAGAACTTTTCAATGATTTTGTCTTGCTCTTCTTTTTTGCCGCCATGTCCGTGGAAAACGCCAACACCGCTTGGTCCGGCATAAGTACCGGATGTGAAATATTTTTCATTATATTCATCACCGAGAATCTCACTGATTGTCGTTGGCGTACCTTTGGTTAAACGAACTTCAGCTAATCCGTAGCGGTCGCCTTCGTAAATCGTGAATTGATTGCGGTTAAGCCCTAATACTTGGTAGCGATCAGCCGATTGGAAAATGCGAATCAGCGGTTTAATATGAAAGCTATCAGCAACAACAGCGAGTTCTTTAACCGGGCGCTGTAATTGGTAGATTATACCACCAGTCTTGTTAGCAAGAATTGCAAGGCCATCAAGAGTGTGGTTCCAGAAAGGCTTGTCATCTGCCAATTCATAAAACGGTTTCATAATCGGTTCTATTTCACGCTTCGAAAACCCCTGTTTTAGTGATTCTTCTATCTTTTTAATTAAATTTTTGTATACAATCGGATCTTGCCGATTCGCAGGACTATGACGGTGTGTCGGCTGGTATAGTGAGATGAATGGACCTTCTTCGGTATTCAAAAATTCGTGTGGAAATTGATTAACAAATTTAAATGACATAAAAATCTCTCCTTCCGCACTAATCATCAGTTGCTACCCAGATAATAGCGCAAGTGTAATAGTAAGATTATATCAGAATATAGAAGTTTATCCAATTAATGAAGTTTAAATATAGTATAATTAACCTAGAGAGAATGTGAAAATCGGAACAAAAATCTAACGATAGAGAGGTATTGGTTATGACACTGATAGAAGTGCGCGAACTTAGCAAGGATTATCTGATGGGTGAAGTGACAGTCCAAGCATTGCGTGATGTTTCACTTAAAATAGAGGTGGGCGAATTCATTGTAATACTGGGGCAGAGCGGGTCCGGTAAAAGTACATTACTAAATATTATCGGTGGTATGGATACACCAACGAGCGGTGAAATTTTCTATCAAGGCAGATCTCTCGTTGGGATGAAAGAACGAGAGCTGACCGAGTACCGCAGGGAACATGTTGGGTTTGTATTTCAATTTTTTGCTCTCATGTCTTATCTCACGGCCAAAGAGAATGTGGAATTAGCAACCGAGATTGCGAGCAATCCTTTGTCTGTGGAGCAAGTATTGGTCGATGTTGGATTAGCGGATCGGACTGAACATTTTCCGGCGCAATTAAGCGGCGGCGAACAACAACGTGTTGCGATTGCTCGAGCGATTGCCAAAAATGCGGAGTTGTTGCTTTGCGATGAGCCGACAGGCGCACTTGATTCCGCAACGGGCGTTGAGGTGCTACGTGCCCTAAAAGAAGTTCATGAAAAATATAATAAGACGATTATTATTATAACGCATAATGCAACGATTGCTGAGATAGCGGACCGTGTAATAAGATTGAGCAATGGCCAGATAATTGAGGACTATACAAATAAAAATCCAATAAGTGTAGATGGGATTGAGTGGTAATGAAAAAACTTAATCTGAAGGTTATCCGTAACTTAAGAGCACATAAAGGGCAATACCTAGCTATCGTCATTCTCATTGCACTGGGTGTTTCAATTTTTCTCAGTTTTCAATTAGCGGTTAATAATCTAAGTGATACGGTTGATCGGTTCTATGAAGAGCAACAACTTGCAGATTTATATATTCAAGGTAATGGCGTTCAGGCTCTTAATGACAAGTTGCCGCAAGTACCAGGTGTTGTAGAATATGAGTTGCGCGGTGTCCATGATGGAACGGCTGTCTTTGGTCATGAACAGGATACAGCTACGCTGAAATTGATTAGTTATACTTCTAAACTAAACAAAGTTTACGCAGTGAAAGGGTCTGAACAATTAGCGAAAGATGAGATTTTGCTTTACAAACGTTTTGCTGATGCACGCGAGCTTGATGTCGGAGATTCGATTACGGTACGCCTTGCGGGTGAGCCTTATCAGCTAACGATTAAAGGTATAGTCTATAATCCTGAATTCATCTATCTGGCAGAGAGTGAGCGCGATTTTATTCCGAAACCAAGAGAATATGGGATCGGTTTCTTGACTGCTGAGTTATTTGCTGAAGTTTATGGTGAAGGTGTATATAATCAGGTAATTATTAAGACTGATCAATCAGTAAACCCTAATGAGATTATTGCACAATTACAAGAGTTGATTTTGAAAGAACAAGTCTATCCCGGTTTTCTTTTTACTAAGGAAGATCTATTTTCCTACCGCTTGGCGGCAGAGGAGATAAGGGGAGAGTTAGCTCTTGCTAATAGTATGCCGGTGCTGTTCCTTGTGATAGCTGCACTTGTCATGTTTGTTTTGATTAAACGCATGGTTGCGAACGAGCGAATTGAAATTGGAAATATGAAGGCTCTTGGTTATTCAAACAAGGAAATAATAAATAGTTACATTCTGATAACAGTGCTTGTTGGATTGGTAGGTACTCTACTGGGGATACTGCTTGGGATTTTCTTCTCGTATCAATATATGCAGATTTACACTGCTATATATGAGTTACCGGTTTTAACCTATAGTTTGATGTGGGAATACTTTGTCTATACATTTGTTGCGGCTATTATTTTGTCGGTGCTTGCCGGTTATTTAGGAGCACGCCCACTGCTCAAACTACACCCACAGGAAGCGATGTTGCCGGAAACGCCTGCAGTTGCTAAGCGATTATTTTTTGAAAATAGCAAATTTTATCAAAATCTAAAATATACTAATAAACTGGTTATTAGAAATATCTCGCGTAACAAACGCCGATTTTTAATTACAATATTGGGTGTAGCTATTGCTTTTGCTACGCTTTTGACCCCCTTTGTTTACTATGATCTGTTCGAGCGGATGTTCACTAAACAATACACAGAGGTGCAGGTGATGGACTATGATGTGAACCTCGTCCGTCCGGTCACACAATCTGAATTGGCGCTCTTAACCGGCAAAGTCGCCGGATACGCCGAAGGATATTTTGAGGTACCGGTTGTTGTTCTCGACAAAGAGGGCGCACCGCCCCTATCGATTATTGGGATTGAACAAGATACGCAGATTTATAATCTAAAAAACGCCAAGGGGAAACCGATTAAACTTTCTGCCGGTGATTTCTACATCAGCGAGGGTTTCGCGATGAGTAGTCAAATCTCTAAAGGTGACAAGATTTCTTTACAATTGTACAATACCGATCAGACTGTGGCCCTTGTGGTTACAGAGATTGTTGACCAAAAGTTAGGGTCTAACGGGTATATGACAAAGCAGACTTTATATGATACATTTACATTTAGTGCTATTTATCCGATTAACGAAACAGAACTCTATTCAGGGTTCTATGTTCAAGGCGAAATCAATCAGGCGGAGTTAGAGAAGACCGCACTAATTGCGACGATTTTCTCGGCGGAAGCAATCATTCAGGCCTATCAACAATACACGTCATTGATTTATGCAAGTTTGTTTATATTACTGCTGTTTGGTGGGCTGATAGCATTTATAATCATCTATCAAGTATCCTTAATGAATATAAATGAACGAAAAATTGAATTTGCATCACTTCGACTTTTAGGGGTTCGCAATAAAGAATTATATACAATTGTTTTTAATGAGAACCTGTTAGCCTCAATAATCGGTATCATTGTAGGAGTGCCTATAGGAATAGCGATGATCGATTATTTGGCAGCTGCTTTTTCGAATGATTTATATAGTTTGAGCGTGAATTATACCTTGAGAACCTACTTATTCGCGATAATTTCCACGCTGGTATTTATAACGATTGGTCAGTTGACTACTTGGACTAAAATTAAAAGATTGGATCTATTATCAGCGGTAAAAACAAGAATTAGTTAGTTGTAACAGCAAATGGGGAGGCCCTATGTTTAATAAATTTAATCAGCTAATTGTTAATCATCCGCGGAGCATTATCGTTTTTTACATATTGCTCATCATTATCTGTGGTGTTCTAACATTTATGGTTGATATTAACATCGACAATTCTTCATACATGCCTGATGACATGAACTCCAAGCAAGGTTTAGAAATGCTTGATCAGGAGTTTGCGCAAGGCGGTACGGCAAGCATACTTCTTAAGGACGCTCATTTAGCTGATGTTCTCGCATTGAAAACTCAGATCGAAGCTTTACCGGGTGTTGATGAGGTTATTTGGCTTGATGATTTTGCAGATTTAAATGTACAGTTAGAGTTTATATCTAAAGAGTATATTGACCAATTTTATAAAGATGGTCATGCTCTTCTAACAATTATTTTTATAGAAGGCAATGATACAGAGTCAACGCATTCTGCGGTTGCGGAAATTTATGATTTAATTGGTGACAATGGGTTTATATCCGGATCGGCTGCGAGCTCGAAATCGACCTTAGATAGTTTAAAACGTGAGATCCCAATTTATACATTAGTTGCGGTTATCCTAATTTTGATAATTCTGTTTTTATCGACTACTTCTTATTTAGAACCGCTAATTTTTCTTTTCACGGTTGGCGCGGCAATTATTCTCAATCTTGGAACCAATATATTTCAAGGAGAGATATCGCAGATTACTTTTTCGGCGGCCAGTATTTTGCAATTGGCTGTATCAATGGACTATTCCATATTCCTTTTGCACCGTTTCCATGAGGAACGCAACAAAGGGGTCGAGGTCACGCAAGCAATGATAAACGGGATGCGCTTTTCTTTTCGCCCGGTTTCTGCCAGTGCGTTAACGACGATTGCCGGCTTTGCGGCGTTGATATTTATGGAATATGGCATTGGTAAAGATATGGGGATAGTACTTGCGAAAGGAATCGTATTTAGTTTGTTGGCTGTTATGACGCTTTTGCCGGCATTGGTTATTATGTTGGATAAGTGGATTGAAAAATATACGCATCGTGAGTTTAACCTGTATTTTAAAAGACTTGGCAATCTGATTGTAAGGTTTAAATATGTGGGTATTGTAATCGCTTGCGTTGTTGCTTTCTTTTCTTTTCAAGCACAAGCGAATGTTGATTATTATTATTCCTATGAAAAAGTCATTTCAAAAAAAGATATAACCTATGTTGCAAAGACGGAGATTGAAAAGATTTATGGTAAGAGTAGCACGAACGTAATAATTGTTCCTAAAGAGGGAAAACTTAAGGAATCAATCGTGCTTGAACAGTTAGCGGCAGTTGATAATGTAGCCGGGGTGGAAGGGCTATATAATTTAGTTGGCATAGAGCTTCCGGAGATGATGATTCCCGATGATATTATTAAAATGTTCCAATCGGACAAGTATTCAATGTTTAGAGTAACGATTGAGATAGATGAGGAATCACCGGAAGCATTTGCGATGGTGGATGAGATCCGTCAAGTTTTAGCTAATAATTATGATGAGTGGTACACAACCGGGGGGCCGTTCGCCTATAAAGATTTGGCCGATGTTACTGATAAAGACTTTGCACTCACCAACTTTTTATCGGTTTTATTTATTTATCTAATTATTATGGTCGCCTTCCGTTCATTTACTATTCCGATAATTGCAATTTTTATCATTGAACTTGCTATTTGGGTGAATACGGGGTACTGCTTTGTTTTCGATGAACCGATGAGTTTTATGAGTATCATTATAATCGGTGCGATTCAGTTGGGGGCGACCGTTGACTATGCAATTCTTTTTATTAGTAGGTATCGAGAGAATCTGATGGAAATGGATATTCATTCGGCGATCAAACAGACAATTCAAGATACGGGTAAGTCAATCTTGACCAGCGGTGGTATCTTGGTCGCTGCAACGTTTAGTGTATATTTTATTGCAACAATGGAGGCAACTCGCGAAATGTGCTTGTTGATTGGTCGGGGTGCAATTGTAAGTATGATTAGTGTTATAATACTGTTACCGTCGTTTTTGTTAGTCTTTAATCGTTTAATTAGTGTGACGACGATTGGTTGGCCGGATAAGAGCAAGAGAAGTAGGCGGAGAAGGGGTTAGTTTGACATGAGATTTGTAAGTAAAAGAATTATATCAATCGTGTTGGTTTTTATGCTCTTCTGTAGTAGTTTTGTTGTTGCTGCGGAAGAGAGTGTTGTTGATCCGGAAATAGTTGAAAATATAGATGACGGAATGATGAAAAAAGACCAGACGGTTTATGTTGTTCTTAATAGTGATGGGACTGTAGGTAAAAAGATTATTATGAATCGCTTGTTCGATTACGTTGGCAACATGCTACGTGATACAGGCGAATATTCCAATATAAAGGCAATTAGCCAGAACATTGAGCCGGAGATTAACGGTAACCAAATTACATGGAACTTACTTAATGATGATAAGGATTTTTACTATGAAGGTGAAGTAACCAACGAGTTACCGATTCAACTCCGGATTAAATATTATCTGGACGGTGAAGAGATCGAAGCAGGTAAACTCGCCGGCAGTACAGGCGAGTTAAAGATAAATATTGTTGTCAAACAGAATGGTGAAGCCGACTATATGCATACGAATGCTTATCTGACACAGATTCAGTTGCCGCTTGATCTCAAAAAAGTGCGAGTAAAAGATGCACCAAAAGCTATGCAGATAGTCACAGGTACAACTACTACGATCTCTTATTCAATTATGCCGGATTCGGATGCAGACCATACGCTTACGCTTGATGTGAAGAACTTTGAGATGGATGCGATTCAGGTATCGCTTATTAGCTATGATCCAATGGACGAGGATCAGTATAAAGAATTAACTGATGGTCTATTAGAAATGGAAGATGGCACGAACGAACTTAATAAAGGGACAGGCAAACTTCGTGACGGACTGGTTAAGTTGGTTGACGCAGTTAAAGAGTTGGCAGATGGTTTGTTCAAGCTGGCAGATGGCGGCGATGAATTACAGGATGGGATGAGCAAGTATTATGAGGGTTTGATTGAATATCGCAAAGGAATGGATAAACTTGCTGACGGTTTAGGAGAAGCCTCTAATGGCCTCGGCGCACTCTATTCTCAATCGAGTGAATTAGTAAGCGGTTATAGTCGGTTATACAATGGATTAAGTCAATTGCAACAAGGTTTTGCGGGACTGCTCGCGGTATTACTTCCCGGTGAGCAAGCGCCACCTGAACATGATTTAAATTATTTGAGTGGTGTGTTAGATAATCAAGGTGTTGATGTAGCAGTACAGCCAACAATTTTGGGTGCTGTGGTGAGTATGATCGATAGCACGATTGCTAAGGTTAAAGCGGGAAATCCGCCGACAAGTTCGGGCATAGAGGATTTGGGAACATATATTGATTCTTTAACGCTTGTAGAGGGCGATGAAGGAGCTGATGCTACTGCCAAGGGTGAGTTAAAGGTGGCTGCAGGTACAGCGGTAGTAGCTGTAAAAAACACTATGCTTATTGGGAATCCTCCGGAAACAGCTGACATTACAGATCTAACTAATCTGTTAGGTGCTCATATGTTGAGCGGAGCTATTACCCTTGAGCAGAGCGGGGCGATTGTTACAGCTGTTTATGAAGCGGCGACTGTTGCTTTTTGGAGCGATTTTTTGACGAATCTGGGAGTAATTGATCCTATGCAACAAGGCATAATTATCCAAGCTATTTATACTAACATTGAATCTGCAGTGACTGCAACGTTGATGGGTGAATTAGCGGCATTGAACCAACTAAAAACTTTACTGGCGGGTCTTGGAGTCGCTGAAGCTGATATGGATAGTACAATAAGCGATCTTTTGGCTGAAATCGGTAAAGATGGGCTTCCGGTAACTGTATCTTTATTAGGCGCAATCAATAGTGGGCTTAATTCGACTTTAACCGGTTTCTCGCAGGCAAACTCAGGACTACGCACTTACTTTTCCTATATGGGCGACGTTGTTGCCGGCATTTACACAATTGAGAGTGGTATGAGTAAATTAAAAACAGGCGCCTATGATTTGACCAATGCATATAATGAGATGATTGATGGAAGTACTAAGTTCTTTGACGGTATTCACGAGGCGGCAGATGGCGCTGATGAGATGCATGACTCGATTAAAACACTACCTAAGGATGTTAACAAATTAATTGACGGGCAAAAAGAACTGAAGGACGGTATTGTTAAGATTCGCAAGGAATTCGACAAAACATATGATCCTGATAAGGTTGGTCGTTCTTTCTCTTTTGTTGCACCTGACGAAGAGATTAATTCAATTCAATTTATTATGCTAACTCCGGAAATTAAATATGTGCACGTCGATGAAAAGCAGGAGCCGGATGAGGTGTTACCGGAAGCACTATGGTTTGAAAAAATCTGGGGTAAGGTTAAATATTTGTTACAGCAAACAGATATTAAGATCAAAGAGAGTATGGGGTGGGTAATCCGTGACAGATAAAGAATTGCCAATAAAGCAGCTGCAGCGTGACGAAATAGATGATCGATACAAATGGAATTTAGCGGCAATTTATCACGATGAGCAGACTTGGGAGCAAGACTTTGCGAAAGTGAAGGAACTTGCTTCTGAGCTCGCGAAATACGAAGGGACAATCGCAAAATCGAGCGAACAACTGCTTGAGGTCCTGTTGCTACAGGAGAAAATAGAGTTATTGTTTGGGAAAGTCTTTGTTTATGCGCGCATGCGCAAGGATGAGGATAACCGTGTAAGCAAATATCAATCTTTAACGGATCGAGCGCAAGGGCTTGCTGTTCAAGTGAGCAGTGCGCTTGCTTTTGTTGTGCCGGAAATCATTGCGATTCCTGATGAAATTCTCGCCGGCTTTATGCAGGAGGAAAAACTCCAGTTATACAAATGGTTAATCGCTGAAATACGTCGTGTTAAGCCACATACATTATCAGCAGAACAGGAAGTATTGCTTGCAGCGACCGGTGAGTTAGCGCAAGCTTCCGACAATATTTTTACGATGTTAAATAATGCTGATATTAAGTTCCCGGTAATGCGCAATGAGGATGGGCAAGAGGTTGAGTTGACCAAAGGTCGCTATAGCACCTTTATGGAGAGCAGTAATCGTGAGATTAGGCAAGAAGCGTTTACTAAATTGTACAGCAGTTATCAGAGTTTGATTAATACGCTGGCAATGACACTCAACCATGAGGTGAAGAAGAATATTTTTTATGCCAAGGCACGAAAATATGAATCAGCGATTGCTGCAGCTCTTTTTGCTGACAACATTCCGGTAAGCGTGTATGAGCAGTTGGTTACGACTGTTAATCAGCACCTTGATTTATTGCATCGCTATGTTGCTTTGCGTAAAGAGGTGCTGAAGTTAGACGAAATCCACATGTACGATCTTTATGCACCGTTAATCGATGAGTTACAGTTAAAGGTGAGTTATGAAACGGCGGCTAAGCAATTGGAAGAGGCACTTGCCCCATTAGGCGAGGGATACATAAATGATATGAAGCGTGGACTTAGCTCTCGTTGGGTTGATGTTTATGAGAATGAGGGCAAGACAAGTGGCGCTTATTCGTGGGGAACTTATGGCACTGAACCATATATATTGTTAAATTATCAAGATAAGGTCAATGATCTGTTTACTTTGACGCATGAATTAGGGCACTCAATGCACTCATACTACTCGAATAATAATCAACCGCAAGTGTATGCTAATTATCGGATTTTTGTGGCAGAGGTGGCTTCCACTCTTAATGAGGCACTGCTGATGCATTATCTGTTAGCGAACACGACCGATAAGCGAGAACGACTCTATTATTTGAACTACTACCTTGAACAGTTTCGTGCAACTCTTTATCGGCAGGCGATGTTTGCTGAGTTTGAGATGCTAATTCATCAGCGCGCTGAGCAGGGGGATGCACTAACCGCTGTGGAATTGAATAAGATTTATCGTGAATTAAATGTTAAGTATTATGGACCGGAGATGGTTGTCGATTCGCAAATTGACCTCGAATGGGCTCGTATTCCGCACTTCTATATGAATTTTTATGTTTATAAATATGCAACCGGTTTCTCTGCAGCCATTAGTTTAGCCAAACAGATTTTGACCGAAGGTGAACCTGCGGTCAAACGCTATTTGCGTTTTCTTAAGTCGGGTGGTTCCGATTACCCGATTGAACTGCTAAAAGCCGCTGGTGTGGATATGAACAGTTCGCAACCGATTGAGGATGCTCTTGCGGTGTTTAGAGAGGTATTAGACGAGATGGGAACCCTTTTGCTGGGGTGAGGGTTGCTTGACAGTAGTGCCTTAAAGTGATAAATTTATAGTTAGTTTTAGATAGTCGGAAGCAAGACTTATATCTTTTCGTCCCATTACTGTCGATGCTCTCGCGGTAATCGGGGGAAAAGGTTTTTTAATTATTAAGTAAGCTGATGAATATCGCAAAGTGCGTGAAAAGATGCACATATTATCGTGTGTTTAGGTGAGCGATAATAATAGCAAAGCGAAAATAAAACAGGAGGTTTTTGGTAATGTTTAAAATTTTAGTGAGTGATCCGATTTCAGATGTTGGATTAAAAACGTTGATTGAAGCAGATGATATCAATCTTGATATCAAAACAGATTTAACACCGGAAGGTTTGTTGGCGATTATTGGTGAATATGATGGGCTACTTGTCAGAAGCCAGACAACTGTTTCGCGCGACGTAATCGCTGCTGCCAAAAATCTTAAGGTAATTGGTCGTGCCGGTGTTGGTGTTGATAACATTGATACTAAAGCGGCGACAGAGCTTGGTGTAGTTGTAATTAATGCGCCGGATGGTAATACGATTTCAACAGCTGAACATAGCTTTGCGATGATTGCAAGTATGGCGAGATGGATTCCGCAAGCAGACCATGACTTAAAGTCCGGTAAGTGGAACCGTAAAAAATATACAGGTGTCGAGCTAAACAATAAGGTGCTTGGAGTGATTGGGCTGGGGAGAATTGGTTCAGAAGTTATCAAGCGTGCCAAAGCTTTCAACATGGATGTTATCGGATACGATCCCTTTGTAACCGAAGAGCGTGCTAATCAACTGGGTATCAAGACAGGTAGCGTTGAGGACGTAGTAAAGGCTGCGGATTTCTTGACAATACATACACCGCTTACCAAAGAGACTAAATATATAATCGACGATAAAGAGTTCGCGCTTATGAAGAAAGGAATCCGCATTGTCAACTGTGCGCGTGGCGGTGTTATTCGCGAAGAAGCGCTTCTTAAGGCGATTGAGAGTGGTATTGTTGCGGGAGCGGCTTTAGACGTTTATGAAGAGGAGCCGCCGGCAGCAGATAATGCACTGGTTAATCATCCGCAAGTTATTACAACACCACACCTTGGTGCATCGACTGTTGAAGCACAGCTTAATGTGGCGATCGATGTGGCGGCTGAAGTGTATAATTTCCTTAAAGGAGTACCCTTTAAAAATGCGATCAACTTGCCATCAATTCCGGCTGATATTTTAGTCCATGTTCAGCCGTATTTGGAGTTGGCTGAAAAACTCGGCAAATTAATCACAAATACATTGACTGCAGCAATCGAGAAGATTGAGATTGTTTATGCAGGTGACATTGTCGATAAAGAGGTCGATATTCTAACAAGAACAGTTCTTAAGGGCATACTTTCTGAACACATCGGCTCAGCGGGTATGGTAAATGACGTTAACGCTCCAACGCTTGCGAAAGAGCGTGGTATTGAATATGTTGATAGCCGCAGTTCTAAATCCAAGGGCTATACTAATCTGATTACTGTTAAGATTAAAACTACTAAAGAGGATAAGGCAGTTTCCGGTACAATTCTTGATGGCTATGGTCCAAGAATCGTGAATGTTGATGGTTTTACAGTTGACTTCAAGCTAACCGGCAATCTACTCTTAATGGAACATACTGACCAACCGGGCATTATCGGTGATTTAGGTAAGGTTCTCGGTAATGCAGGTCTTAACATTGCGACGATGCAGGTGGGTCGTAATGAAGTAGGTGGTAAAGCGGTTGCTTTCTTAATGATCGATAACCTTGCTGATGATCAAGTACTTGGAGAAATTAAGAAGATAAATGGGGTTACTAATATCTATCAAGTTGAACTATAAAATTACGCAATTAAGTAAAGGTCAGCGCCCTTATGGCTGCTGACCTTTTTTTATTGGAACCGCTTTTCGCTCACGTTTAGTAAATAGTGTAATTTCATCGATACCATATTCTTCAAGGTAGGTTAAACCTTCCTGATAGAATTCGCCAACCTGTGATGGATGATGGGCATCAGAGTTGATCATCATCGGAATCCGGTGTTTTACCAAGCGCTCCATTAGTGCCCTTGCCGGGTAAAGTTCCTGCGCCGGCTTGCGGAGACCGGCAGTGCTCATCTCAACGACGATGCCGCTTTCCACGATTTTATCAACCACATTATCGTAGATGGCGTTAAGGCGATTCTGTTCGCTGGGCTCTGGTCTGTGACCGAATACCTTAATTACATCAAGGTGCCCGAGAATGTCAAATAATTGTGAGTCGAGCATTTTTTCAATGATTCCAAAGTAATCCTCGTAAATATCGATTACCGGGCGCTTCTCCCAACCTTGAGCCATTTCCTTGAGATCAAATCCCCAATCACCGATCCAATGTACTGAACCGATTACATAATCCCAGGGATATTTGTTAATGAATTTAGCCAGTTCAAGCTCTTTGCCGGGCGTATAATCAAGTTCGATCCCCAACTTAACCGGGAGGCCTTGATTTTTGGCTTGTTCGATTAACGCAATATATTCGTCTAAATTTTCAGTCTGGCGCTCATTAATCCATGGGTTAGCAAGCAAATGTGCAGTCTGTTTGAAGCGATAGGCGTGCTCAGAGAAGCCAAGGTCAGTAATTCCGATTTCCTTAGCTTTATCAAGATATTCTGACAACCACTTAATCGTGTATGGGCCGGTTTCAAGGTGTACATGATAGTCAGTAAGTGCCGGTTCGTTTGGTAAGTTTGTTCTAAGCATCTCTTTACTCCTTTGCAAGTTCGTTTTCAATACTCTCTATAATTTGTGCAACATCTTTTTCATATAAAATTTCCCACTCTAAGCGCTGTGGTGCCGGTAGCAGTGCTACGCAGAGGTCAATATCGAGCTGTCTTAGCGTGTTAGCGATAAGTTTCTGGAAGCTATAGAATAATAGCCTGGTAGAAAAGATTGGATACTCGAAACTGTGCGAGATTAGGTCAATCTGTCTAATCTCATCAACCTCAGAAAGTGCCGGTATTAGTTGATAAATCTCCTCTAACTTAGCGAAAGCTTTGATTAAATCTAAAGGGATATTTAGCGATTCAGTCCGGTTGTTTCCAAGCGCATTGTATTTAAAATAGGTCTGGCTTGCATAAAACATATAAGGTTCAAAGTTTTCAACGCGAAACCTTACAGCACGCTCAAGTGCCTTATCGACAGAAAGCTCCACTAATTGATAGAAGTAGTCATCCGCAAAATCCGGGTAGAGTGGTTGGATCTTAGCCAGTCGCAACATATAGTGTTGTTTTAAGTGTTGATAAGCGTTAGTGTCGCCGGCTAAAGTCTGTTGCCAATATTGCTCGATTTCAGTAGATGTTAGCAGTGCCGAGTTGTTATTAAATTTTAGATTAGTCTCTTCTATCATGGATCTACCTCGAATTCGTTTATTTCTTATATTATAGCATTTATTTGTGTTAAATCGAGCATTCGGCAAGTTGATTAGGTGCAATTTTTTGGAAAAAGTTTATAATGGTAAATGCATGGATCAAATTTAGCGGGAGAATGAATTATGCCAAGGAAAATCAAATCGAAAGTTAATATAGATAAAATTTTAGAGATTTTAGCTGATATTTATCCGGATGCTTTTTGTGAACTAAATCATCAAACACCATTCGAACTGTTGGTTGCAACAATTCTTTCGGCACAAGCCACTGACAAAAAGGTGAACGAGATAACCGTAGGTCTATTTACTCGATATAATAAGGCGGAGCACTTTGCAAATTTATCTAGAGCTGAGCTGGAGGATGAAATCCGCCAGATAGGTCTTTACCGAACGAAAAGCAAAAATATTATTGAAATGGCGAGTATATTGATAGAGAAGCACGAGGGAGAAGTTCCCGAGAGTCGCGAAGCGCTGGAAGCGCTGCCGGGAGTCGGCAGGAAGACGGCGAATGTTGTGCTCAGCAATGCGTTTAATGTACCGGCAATAGCGGTTGATACGCATGTATTTCGCGTTGCGAACCGTCTGGGTCTTGCTGAGAGCGACAATGTTATGATGACGGAGGAGCAGCTAATGGCGCGTATCCCGATGGAATTGTGGACGGCTACGCACCACCGTCTGATCTGGCATGGGCGGCGAGTCTGCTTTGCGAGGAAACCGAGTTGCGAGAATTGTGAACTACTGATTTACTGTAAAGAGGGACCCAACTTTTTATAGTGAAGCTTGATAAAGAATGGTACTATCTTTAGGGGTAAATTCGAAAAAAATTAGGGCGATGGGGGTTAGGCAATGAGCAGGAGAACTGATTTGAGGAGATCGCGCAAGAAGAGAAGGAATATTTGGTTGATTGCGAGTTTGTTTTTAATCGTTATTCTTGTCGCTGCTGCTATACTAATCTATTTCTATCTGCCTTATTTTCAAGAGGCGAAGGTTAATCCGACCGCTGAATTACAAATCTATCATATGGGTGAATTGATGGCTGAGAAGGGTTACCAGGATGAGGGCACCTTGTATTTGCCGTTTAGCTATATTAAGCGCCAGATCGACCCGGAGATTTTCTGGGATGAGGGGTCTGGTTATGTAATTATAACGACCGACCGAGATGTTTTCCATCTGCCACAGGGAGATTATGAAGGGATGCTTAATCTCGAGCCGTATAACTTTACTTATCCGACGAGAAAGGTGAATAATGAGGTTTATTTGGCGACGGATCCATTGGCTGATTATTATGAGATTGATATCAGATATGTTGAGGAACAGTCAATCTTCTTGGTGCATGATTTAACTGTACCTTTGTTGGAGGGGAAAGTGTTGAAATCCACAAAGTTGCGTAGTGCACCTGAACATAATGTGCCGTACTATGCCGTATTGGCGGAGGGTACGAATGTTAACATCTTACGTGAGACAGAAGGTTGGTATTGGGTTGAGAGTGCTTGCGGATTTGTGGGTTATCTAGACAAAAAGCATGTGAAGATTACTGATATTAAATTAGAGCAACATGAGAAGAGCGCTTATGCACCTTGGAATCCGATTGGTGAACCGATAAAACTATTGTGGGAGTATGTAAACAAATACGCGCGCACAGATATTAATAAGATTGGTAAGCTCGATGGTGTGCAGGTAGTTTCTCCGACTTGGTTTAGTTTGCAAAAAGATGGACTGGTAGCCAATATTGCCGATAAACGCTATGTTGACTGGGCTCATCAGCGTGGGTATCAGGTCTGGGGGCTGTTTTCTAACAGCTTTGATGCGGGGCTGACGAGTACCATGCTTCGCGATAGCGAGTTGCGCATGAAAGTGATCAAACAAATTCTTAGCTATGTTGATCTCTACGAACTTGATGGAGTAAACATAGATTTTGAGAATATATATTTGAAGGATAAGGATTATTTTGTGCTCTTTGTACGTGAGCTGACGCCTCTTTTACATGAGAAGAAGCGGACAGTCTCGTTGGATCTGACTTTCCATTCGCTGAGCGAGAACTGGTCGATGTTCTATGACCGCAAACGACTTGGTGAAGTCGTAGATTACATGGTCGTCATGGGTTATGACCAATACCCAGCCGGAAGCACTGAGGCTGGACCGGTGGCTGCGATTCCGTGGGTTGAAAAAGGCATTAAGAATCTTTTAGCAGAGGTACCTTGCGATAAGATTATCCTGGGTGTACCGCTCTATACACGGATGTGGGAGGAACGAGTTGACGAGAATGGCAAGTTAACAGCGACATCGAAAATATTTACGATGGATGCTACAACAGAATGGTTGAAAGCTAACAAACTGACTCCCGTTTATGATTCGAAAACGCAACTTAATTATGCGGAGCTGAAGCAAAAAGATGTTACCTACCGAATCTGGATCGAGGACCTAAGTTCGATGAACCAGCGGATTGAGTTAATGGAAAAATATAATTTGGCAGGGATGGCTGCTTGGCGTCGTGGATTTGAAGATGCGAACTTCTGGAAAGCGATTGCCAACGACTAAATTGCCATATAAAACTGCGCTCTAAGCAAGACTAAAGGCGCAGTTTTGTACTGTAACTTTAATTTTTTGTTGAAATAATAGACAACCTGTTGTCTATATGTTATGATTTTCAAAGTATTTAATATAAATTACATCAGAGTTATTTTACACATTAACTAATAATAAAGGAGGAGAATGCATGAGTGTAAACAATACGGACCTGAGAATTGTTCGCACTAAGGAATTAATACGTGATGCTCTGATAGATTTAATCGATGAGAAAAGTTTCGATGCGATTACCGTAAGGGATATAACCAATAAAGCGGGAATTAACCGAGGGACCTTTTATGCTCATTATCAAGATAAATTCGATTTGGTAGCTACTTATGAAGATGAGATAATAGAGAAAATAGCAAAAATTGCCAAACAGAGTATATTAGCATACATTTCTAGTGACAATACAGATGATTTTACTATGTTTCCGCAGGCGGTTACACTTTTCGAATGTTTTTATGAGAACGGTGAATTTTTAAGAGCGATCTTAAGTCATAAGGGAGATTTATCATTTCAGACCAGACTAAAAGATTTTGTGTGGGATAAGTTGTTTAGCAAAGATTCGGAAGATGCTATTTATCGTGAGGACAAACTGCTTGTTCCGGGTGAATATTTAGCAGCATATATTTCCTCTGCCCATTTAGGAGTAATTCAACAATGGTTAAATACCGGTAAAAAGGAGTCCCCCGAGGAAATGGCGCGAATTCTGTTCAAGATAACTGTCAATGGTCCTTTCTACGCGGCCGGTATCAAGAAGTAAATTTACATATTAAGCTTACGATAATGAAGGGATGATATAGATGAGGATTGGTCTTGATGTAGGCTCAACCACTTTAAAATGCATAGTACTTGACGATCAAGATAATATAATTTACGACTCTTATGAACGCCATTACTCTGAGATCAATGAAAAAACGGCTACTCTCTTAACAAAAATCATGAATGAATTTGTCGCAGATGAGGAGGTCCATCTTGCTATTTCCGGTTCTGCGGGTATGGGACTTGCTAATCGCTGCGGTATCCCTTTTGTCCAAGAGGTGTATGCAACACGAGTATCAGTATCTAAAATAATTCCTGAGGCTGATGTGGTTATTGAGTTGGGCGGAGAGGACGCTAAGATTCTGTTTCTAACAGACAGCCTCGAGGTCCGAATGAACGGGTCCTGTGCCGGTGGTACGGGAGCGTTTATTGACCAGATGGCGACATTACTCGATATCAGCATTGATCAGATGAATGATTTGGCAGCCAAACATGAGAAGATTTATACTGTTGCTTCCAGATGCGGGGTTTTTGCTAAATCCGATGTGCAACCTTTACTAAATCAGGGTGCGCGCAAAGAGGATGTAGCTGCTAGTATCTTTTATGCGGTGGTGAATCAGACGATTGGTGGATTAGCGCAAGGGCGCGACTTAGAGGGGAATATTGTTTATCTGGGCGGACCATTGACATTTATGCCTGAGTTGAGAAAAGCCTTTGACAATGTACTAAAAACGAAAGGCATCTACCCGGCAAACTCCTTATATTTTGTTGCATTGGGAGCGGCTTTTATGTCGGTTCAATCTGACAAAATTAACCTTAAGGAGACAATAGCGGCTCTGGCAGCCGGAGCTAAAGGAGAAGGATTTGTTCATGCAATGCCTTTATTTAGGGACGAGCAAGAGTATGCCGATTTCACAGCCAGACACGCTAAGAATGCGATAATGACGGTTGACCCGACTGACTATCAAGGGGATGGATATCTTGGCATTGATTCCGGTTCAACAACAATCAAGATGATATTGATTGGTGAGGATGAGAACATCCTTTATTCACAGTATTTATCTAATCGGGGAAACCCGATTGAATTAGTGAAGGGTTTCATTACGGATATTTATAATAAATACCCGAATATTAAGATTAAATCTAGTGCAGTTACCGGCTATGGTGAAGAGATTGTGAAGGCTGCTTTTCGTGTTGACTACGGCATAGTTGAAACGATTGCCCACTTTACCGGTGCCAAAAAGTTTAGACCGAATGTTGATTTTATTATTGATATTGGCGGGCAAGATATGAAATGTTTTAAAATTAAAAATGGTACCGTCGATAATATTTTCTTAAATGAGGCATGTTCCTCCGGCTGCGGTTCGTTTTTACAAACTTTCGCGGGGGCATTGAATTATGATATTAAAGATTTTGCGAAGCTTGGAGTGTATGCGAAAAATCCGGTTGATCTTGGTTCGAGATGTACGGTTTTTATGAATTCTTCTGTTAAACAAGCACAGAAGGATGGAGCGACAATTGAAGATATTTCTGCCGGACTTTCAGCTTCCGTGGTAAAAAATGCGATTTATAAGGTAATTCGAGCTGCATCTGCCAGAGATATGGGAGAAAATATTGTTGTTCAGGGAGGAACCTTCTTAAATGATGCGGTGTTAAGAGCTTTTGAGCTGGAAATAAACAGAGAAGTAATTAGACCAAATATTGCGGGGCTGATGGGGGCTTATGGAGCGGCGTTGTATGCAAAGACTTGGCAAAAAGAAAAGTCAACTATTTTAACTAAGGAAGAGCTTGAGTCGTTCAGCCATAAGGCTGTTCCAACAACTTGCGGCCTGTGTAATAACCATTGCGGACTTACAATTAATACTTTCCAAGGAAATAGAAGACATATTAGTGGGAACCGATGCAGTCGACCTTTAGCCAAAAAGGACGAGCTACCGGAATATAACCTTTATGACTATAAGTTAGAGTTGCTAAAAAGTTACAAGCCTGTTCCTGGCAAACGAGGAAAGATTGGTCTTCCGATGGCTCTTAATATGTATGAGTTATTGCCCTTTTGGCATGAATTTCTAACAAAGTTGGGATTTGAGGTTATTGTGTCGCCTGATTCTAATCGCGAGATTTATTTAAAAGGACAGCATACAATACCCTCAGATACGATCTGTTATCCGGCGAAACTGGTTCATGGACATATTGAAACGCTGATTGATGATGGAGTGGAAACGATTTTTTATCCTTGTATGACTTATAACTTAGATGAAGATCTAGGTGATAATCATTATAACTGTCCGGTTGTAGCCTATTATCCTGAAGTTATTCAAGCAAATGTACCTAAGATAAGACAAGTTAAATTTATTTATGATTATATTGGAATTCATCGGCCTAGAGATTTCGTTAAAAAAATGCGAAATATTTTAAATAATCACGGTATCGATGTTTCTCTGAAAGATGTGAAACAGGCGACGGAGTGTGCCTTCGAGGAGTACGACGCTTATTTTGCAAAAATCAGAGAAAAAGGCAAAGAATATATCAAGTTGGCAGATGAGCATAAGTTACCTGTGATAATATTAGCAGGACGTCCTTATCATGCAGATCCGGATATAAATAAAGGGATAGATCGAGTAATATGCCAGTTGGGGGCTGTTGTTATATCAGAGGATGCTGTCAGTGTTGACGTTAAGAGGTTCCCAACTAAGGTGTTAAACCAGTGGACATATCATTCACGACTATATGCAGCGGCAAGATATGTGGTCGATAAACCAAATATGAACTTAATACAACTGGTTTCATTTGGTTGTGGGCTAGATGCTATTACGACCGATGAGGTAAGAGGACTCTTAGAGAGTGAAAATAAGATATATACTCAGATCAAAATTGATGAAATTACTAATCTGGGCGCTGTCAAAATTCGACTACGCAGTTTAATGGAAACTTTGAACCAAGGAAAGGAGCAAAAAGGTGCATAAAGAAAAAACAATTTTAGTCCCGCAAATGCTGCCGATCCATTTTGCTATTTTCTTAAATATACTCAGGGACTATGGGTACAAGGTTGAGATCTTAAATAATGAGGGATCATCAGTTGTTCACGAGGGTTTGATGGCGGTGCACAATGATACTTGTTATCCGGCACTTCTTACTACAGGTCAGATGATGGATGCTCTTAAAAGCGGCAAATATGATGTTGATAACGTGGCACTTTTGATGACACAAACCGGCGGTGGTTGCCGAGCATCCAACTATGTTTACTTAATTAGGAAGGCACTCAAAAATATGGGGATGGAACAGGTTCCTGTCTTGGCACTTAATATAGGAAATCTAGGCCAGTCAGGTGGTTTTAATCTTAGCATGCCGATGGTCAGAAAGCTTGTCATCGCCGCGAATTATGGTGATCTGTTAATGCATTTAAGCAATCAGGTAAAACCGTATGAGGTAAATAAGTCCGAACATAAAGAGGTCATTGACTATTGGATTAAGTATTTAGACGACAACAAAGATAAAGTCTATAAAACAGCTAATATCCAAAAAACACTAAACGAGATTGTAAAATCATTTGCGGAAATTGAAATTGTAAAAACGGATAAAACAAAAGTGGGAATAGTTGGGGAGATTTATATTAAGTTTTCCGCACTTGGTAACAATCATCTTGAGGATTTTCTCGCCAAGGAAGACTGCGAGGTTATGCTTCCTACATTGTTGAGCTTCTTATTGTATTGCGTCAGCAATCCTGTAGAGGATGTGAATCTTTATGGTGGTTCCAAGCTTAAACAAGGGGGTTCAGGCTTATTTTTAGATTACCTAATTAATTTTGAGACGATGTTGATCAGTGCGATTGAAAAACACAGCAATTTTTTACCGCCTACTCGCTTTATGGAAGTACGCTCTTCTGCAGATGGAATTATTGGGCACGGTTGCAAAATGGGTGAAGGATGGTTGTTAACGGCTGATATGGTAGATTTGATTAAATGTGGTTATGATAATATTGTTTGTGCCCAACCTTTTGGCTGTTTACCGAACCATGTTGCCGGGAAAGGCATGATTAGAAAAATTAAAGAGCTATACCCAACTGCGAATATAGTTCCGATTGACTATGATCCAGGTGCTACTAAAGTTAATCAGGAAAATCGGATTAAACTAATGTTAGCTGTTGCCAGAGAAAATAAAGACAGTGATTATTTTTAGATAAAGTTAGCAAATTTTTAAAATAGAGGTTGATTATTAGCGGGAAACAAGGTATTATATTTAATGTTGCTCTAATTGTTCTTTGAAAACTAAACAGTGTAATAAAAAGCCAAGCGAGCCCTGTCGCAAGACAGGCAAAAGAAATAAATTGATGAGCTAATCAGCTTATTCGATAAAAAAATTATCGGA
>Ga0265293_10000272_pt1 | contig 127970 bp, 132 predicted proteins | sample Munlanlewell138R_FD_192505 | JGI IMG/M metagenome (GOLD analysis project Ga0265293, IMG submission 192505) | Leachate microbial communities from a municipal landfill in Southern Ontario, Canada - Leachate well 138R | ecosystem: Engineered > Solid waste > Landfill > Unclassified | place...
CGCCTGTGGCATATAGCTTGCCGTCATCTCCTCTGGTTACACCGGCAAAAGATATATGTGCATTTGATGCTATATCATCATGCACTATATTGTCTATAATAATTTCAGCCGGAACAGACTCGCTATAAGGGTAGTTTTTGCTTGCCATAACAACGCCTACAGCATATTTATCATAAAACTCAATATTTGCTTCTGCCAGATTGCCGGTGGCTGCTTTATAAAATAACTCACTTGGAGATTTTAGAAGCGGCATAATCTCTTCACACTCAGGATCTCCAAATCTTACATTATATTCCAAAATTATAGGCTCACCCTGCACTACCATTACGCCCATAAAAAGTACTCCGGTAAATGGCATACCTTCTTCTTGCATTCCAGCAAGTGTTGGCTTGACAACCCTTTCTTCTAATTTGCGATAAATTTCCTCGTTTACAAGCGGTGTCGGCACATATGCCCCCATGCCGCCGGTATTTGGGCCTTCATCATTATCTAGAAGTCGTTTATGATCCTGAGCTGCAGGTAATATAACGAAGTCTTTACCGTCACAAATAGCAAAAACAGAAAGCTCGTACCCATCAAGAAATTCTTCAATAACTATTGCTTTCCCCGCTTCCCCAAAAGCATTGCCTGAAAGCATCTCTCCAGCTTCTTTTTTTGCCTCATCGTAGCTTTGCGCTATGATAACACCTTTGCCGCCGCATAAACCATCTGCCTTTACCACTATTGGCGGCGTAAGGGTCTCTATAAATTTATATGCTTTTTCCAAAGAGTCTGTTTCAATATATCTAGCAGTCGGTATATTATGTCTGGCTAAGAAGTTTTTCATAAATATCTTTGAGCCTTCTAGTTGCGCAGCAGCAGCAGTCGGACCAAATATATTTAATCCTCTGGCTTTAAATATATCGACGATCCCTGCTACAAGAGGCGCTTCTGGACCTACAATGGTTAGTTCAATATTATTGGCTTGAACAAAATCAGCTAATACATCAAAATCACCGAGAGGTATATTTGTCCCTAGATTATCAGTAGCTCCATTCCCTGGAGCAAAATATAATTTTCCAATCTTTGGATCTTTGAGTAATGCAAGCCCCATAGAGTACTCTCTACCTCCACTACCGACAATAAGAATGTCCATAAATTAATTCCTTCTTTTAGTTTCTTACTTCAAATATATAATGACTTTGGACACCATAGATTTAAAGTACACTCCACCCGACTAGCCGTTCTGTTAAAAGTCGGCCCTAAAAAGCCAACGGTGCGGGAGAGAGAAATCTTTAGGGGGCAATCTCTCGCTAGGTTCACTAACTCAAACGACACCGCCCACACACCGATTTACTACTAGTCCTGCAAAAGAAATATGTTGGACCTCAATATTACAGTAGTCGAACTACTCAGGCGAAGTAAACAATTATACCCTATTTGGGGTTAGAGATGGGTTTATTTTATGAATTCTAGATCTCTTTTGCAAGTTTTATACATTCTGCTATCACGGGCTTGGATGCTATGACAAAATCAGTACCTGCAGGAAGAGCTGCTGCTGTGGTATCACCTATAGCAACAACTTTATACCCATCAAAAGATCTAAAATTTTTTACAAAACATTTTATAGTGGATGGAGATGTGGCTATGATAACAGCACCCTTTGGAGGTTTATGGCTAATATCATAATTTTTGCATTTAGTTTCATATATTATCCTATCATCAATATCTATATCATGATCTTTTAAAGATAATAAAGCGTTTGAAGCTATCTCTTTTGGGCGTATATACAATATCCTTTTGTTGGCAAATTTTTCCCTGATCATTTGCGACAAACTTGATGCATAATATGACTCGCTAACTCCTATAACCAAACCGCCAAGCTCTTTTATCTTCTTGGCAGTTTGACTGCCTATAGCAATACAAGGGAAATCTAGCCATGCCGGATTTATCTCGTTTATTATAGATACGGCATTTTGGGAAGTAAATAACAATATGTCATAAGATGAAAAATCTATACTATTTGCCGTCGGAACAAATTCTATCATTGGCAAGTTCTCTACGCCATCATGAAAAGACGAAGATAAAAGATATATCATACGTCAGTTTCCTTTGGTAAGAACATCCAATGAGCCGTTTGAAAACAAAGCATCATTGATCTCTTCATCATCATAAGGATCAAAATGAGGGGTAATAACCCATTTTTTTAGAGGATCAATGGCCATCATCTGTTCTTCAACCTGCTCTGCTATGCGATGAGCTTCCAAGAGCAACATATTTGGACGCAAAACCATATGAAACTCTACGAAATTTACTGTTCCGTCCGTACGCGTTTTGAGCCAATGATAGCTATTGATTTCAGGATTATTATTAAGTATATCTACTATAGCGGCTACCTGGTCATCTGGCAAGGCATGATCAAGCAGTATCTTTGTGCCATCCACAATAATCTTACTCGCAGAATATATGATATAAATACCTATACACAAACCAAAAATAGCATCTATTATATTTTGCCCCGTCATCCAAACCAATGCCAGAGCCAAAAGAGTAACACTATTGCTCCAAAGGTCACTCTGATAATGAAGTGCGTCAGATTTTATAACCAAATTGTCTGTCTGTTTTGCTATATGCAACAAATAACGTACTAGAAAAAATGTAATTACAATAGAAAAGACCATAATGGCAATAGACGGACCAAGCAACTCTGTTGTACTGCCTGTATATACCTTTTGGATTGCTTTGTAGATTATAAACAAGCCAGATAGCGATATGATGGTACCTTCTATAACCGCAGCGATACCTTGGATCTTGCCTTTGCCGTATTGAAAACTGCTAGTTGGGTTTTCTTCTGCTTTTTTTATGGCAAAAAAATTAAACATAGATACAAGAAAATCAAGCAATGAATCAATAGCAGAAGCCAATACTGCAACAGACCCGCTAAGCAAACCGGCTGCAAATTTGATACACACCAATAAAAAAGCTATACTGCTTGAGACAATAGTTGCCTTTTTTTGCGGTGACACAATATTAGCCAAACATAATCCTTTTAGATGAAACGATTTAAAAATTGTAACACATTTATACGCAAAACTGCCAAAAATATAATTACATAAAATTATAAGAACAATAGTAAATATGATATTTTAGCAAAATATCATATTCTTAGATTCTGCTAAACTCTTCTTTGCTCCATGCTTTTAGCTTAGCTTTGTCTTCTTGGCTCAAACTTGCGTCTTTATGCAGCCAAACATAACTATCAAGCGGCATTCTAATAACTACGGAATCTTCTATCCTATCGAAAAGATCTTTTTGTTTTTCGGTATCATATTTTTTAAACTCTGAAAAATTTAGTATTTTTCTGCCATCATTTATATGAAGCCTTACAAGCCAAGAAGATGGTGCTATATTTCCATACCAAGGAATTGTAGAATCATTTGAGTGACAATCATAGCATGATCTTTTTAATATCGTTTTTATTTCACTGCTAACTACAATTTCATCCTTGGGATCGGACTCAATATGCTCTTTGGTATCAATAGTTATAAACTGAATACCGACAAATATTATGGCAATATAAATAAAAATTTTGATCAAACAATGCTCCTTGCAAACTAAAAATATTTAGTTTGGCATTGTAGCGTAAATATCAATCAAAGAGCCTGCATCTTGATATCCTAATTCAAAAATCTCATCCAAATGCTTCAATGAAAATAGAGAATAATTGCGTAATTTATCATTGGTGATAAAAACATTACATTTTTTTTGGCTATCTTGTGAACTGGAATATGTTTTTAGATATATTGCTCTTTTTATGAAATTATAAATATTGTTTTGCTTGTGCGATATTGTTAGCGGATGAAGATTTACACCTACGATTGAATAAGGATGTTCTAAAAGAGGCGAAATTGGCATGTGATTTATAAGGCCGCCATCACCCAATATCCGTCCATTATACTTTACCGGCTCAAACATTGGAATAAGCGCTGAAGAAGCCAAACAAATCTCAGGTATCTTGCCTTGATAGAAAAACAACTCTTCTCCTGTATTCAAATCAACTGCTGTAAAATATACTGGGATACTTAACCCTTCAAGATTATCTATCGGCATTAGTTGCTCCATAATTGCAGCCTTGGAATCAATGCTAAATATAGAATTATGAAAAAAATTAAATGAAAAAATATTTTTGAACTCACGTGATTTGAATATTTCAAGTTGTCTGAGCGGACTCACTCCTGCTGCGTAACTAGTTCCTATTATAGCACCTATTGATGTACCGCAAATAGCTTTTACTTTTATATTCATTTCATCAATATACTGTAACACACCTAGATGATATGCACCCCTAGCTGCTCCTCCGGATAGTGCAAGAGAAATTTCACTCATGTATTCTCCCAACGAATTATCTCAAATCTGCCGTCATGATGTTCTACAACAGCACTGCAATTCTCAACCCAATCACCACAATTATAGTACATTATATCTTCTATCATCTTGGCTTCAGGTTTATGAATATGTCCGCATACTACTCCATCATATTTCTTATATTTGGCATGGGTTGCTAGTATCTCTTCAAAGTTATTAATAAAACTTACTGAGCTTTTGACATTGTCTTTTATATATTTTGAAAAGGACCAGTATCTTTTGATACCGCATTTTTGACGAAATTTATTAAGTATATGATTTAAAAACAATACAAAATCATATCCAACATCTCCTACAATGGCTAGCCATCGATGAGTCATTGTAATACTATCAAAGAAATCCCCATGAGTAATCAAGTATTGTTTGCCATCTACTCCCGTATAGCTTAACTCATTTACAATTTCAAGATTATCACCCATCAAAAGCGGAGTAAATGGCCGCAGAAACTCATCATGATTGCCGGTAATCAAAAATACTTTTGTACCTTTTCTGGCTTTTTTGAGGACTTTTTGGATGATATCAGAATGTGCCTGCAGCCATCTGAATTTTCTTTTTATTGCCCATCCGTCTATAATGTCACCGACAAAAATAAGATTTTCTGATTCGGTGTGTTTAAGGAAGTTCAAAAACTCCTCAGCCTTGGAGAACCTGGTGCCTAAATGAATATCTGATATAAATATTGATCTGTATTGCATAAGCGGATTTTATTGGCAAATAGTAACAAAATAGTTACATTTGCAAACAAATTTTGGTCGATGTATTTATTCATTTTAATTTCATAGAACTATCAAAGCATAGATGATATTTTTTCTTTCACTACTTTTTTATAAAAGTAGTACAAAAATCGTCACCACTCTCGAATCGCTCAAGCTTTTTTATGCACTACTGCAAAAAGCTTGGCTTTCAATGTCGTTCGGGCGACATACATATTAAAATAAAAAACTAAAGTGCTTTACTTGCTATTCTAGCTACTCTTTGAGCAAATTGTGACTTCTCGTCTATATCCAACCCTTCTGCTATGCGTGCACTATCAAACAATACCCACGCCATATCTTCAAACATTGCTTTATCTTCCAATGATGAGAGTTTTTTGATCATATCATGGTCTGGATTTATCTCAAGTATTAATGGGGTGGCAGGTACTTCTTGCCCCATTTGGCGGAACAGATGAGCCATACTTGCCATCGGATCAGAGCTGTCTTTTAGTACACAAGCCGGACTATCAGTAAGTCTAGCAGAAACTTTAACCTCTTTAATGGCATCGCCTAAAACTTCTTTGATCTTTTCAACAAGCGGCTTCATGCTTTCATTTATGGCTTCTTGTTCTTCCGTGCTCTTGCTTGAAGGGGCTTCTATGGCAGAAATATCTTTAAAATTCCACTCTTTAAAGCTTCCAATTGATGGAGTTACTATCTCATCTACTTCTCTATCATCCATAATAAGTACTTCGATACCGGCTTTTTTATAAGCCTCAAGAAGTGGAGAAGCTTTAGCTATTTTCTCATTTTCTGCTATGATATAGTATATCTCTTTTTTTTCGCTATTACCGCGGCTTATATAACTCTCCAGACTTACAAGTCCGGCTTCGCTAGAGCTTTTATATCTAACGATATCTAGCAGTAATTCTTTGTTCATGTGATCGCTGTAAATACCTTCTTTGATAACCCGGTTATATTCTGCTGTAAAAATATCCATATCTTCACCTTCAAGTTTAGATATAGCTTGAAGTATTTTTTTGGTAGAAGTTTGTTTAATGTTGGCAAGTATTCTATTTTCTTGCAATATCTCACGGCTCACATTAAGTGGCAGATCAGACGAATCTATAACCCCCTTTACAAATCTAAGATATGGAGGCAAAAGCTCTTTGTCGCTATCTGTTATAAATACTCTTTTTACATACAATTTAACCCCAGGCTCCCAGTCTGCTCTATACATATCCATCGGTGCTTTACGCTGGATATAGAAAAGCGTAGTATATTCATTCGCACCCTCGGCTTTATTGTGCAAATAAGTTAACGGCTCACTGTCACCATGAGATATGCTCTTGTAAAACTCTACATAATCCTCTTTTTTAAGTTCAGATTTGCTCATGGTCCAAAGTGCTTTTGCGGCATTTATCTGCTCGCTTTTATCTACGATTTTGGTCTCTTTTGCTTCTCCTTCACCGATCACCTCTTCTTCTTTGTAATTTAGAGTAATAGGATATGCTATATGGTTGGAGTATTTTTTGACTATCTCTTTAATTCTCCATGGACTGGTAAACTCTTTTTCATCATCTTTTAGTTTAATATAAATCACTGTACCGTGAGATTCTTTAGTTACAGGATTAATCTCAAATTCGCCTGTACCGTCGCTGCTAAATTTATACGCTTGTTCCTCTCCGGCTTTTTTTGTAATGACATCTACGCTTTTAGCTACCATAAATACAGAATAGAAACCAACGCCGAATTGGCCTATAAGGTTGCTGTCTTTTTTTGCATCTCCGGTTAGATTTTCAATAAACGATTTTGTGCCTGATTTGGCTATAGTGCCTATATTTGCAACCAAATCATCTTCATTCATGCCGATACCATTATCGCCTATGGTAATAGAATTATCTTCTTTGTCTATTGTGATGAATATCGTGCCGTTCCAATCTTCATTTTTAAACTTCTCATCAGTAAGGTAAAAATAGTTAAATTTATCTATAGCGTCACTGGAGTTAGACACCAATTCTCTCACAAATATCTCTTTATTTGAATATAATGAGTGCGTCATCAGATGAAGTAATTGACCTATTTCTGTTTGATATTGTCTTTTTGCCATAATAAACTATCCTTTTTCAATAATTTTTTGAAATTATAATACATTTTAGACTAATTTGCAAGAAGTTTAGTTAAAATTTATAATAAAATTGAGTTGACTACACTAAGGGTTAATGCTTTAAAAAACATTTTACTTTTTATAGTATTTAATAAACTATCAATATAAAAAATTATAAAAATACACAAAGCCTACACATTTATACAATAGTATTTGGTATATATCACTAAAGGAGATATTATGAGTAAAATACAAGTCAAACATTTGGGCGCAATAAGTATTATTGCTAGTATGCTGTTTTTTACCGGGTGTACGCGTACTGAGAGAGCGCTAGCTACGGGTGCAGTCATTGGCGCAACCGCAGCCGTGATTATAGGTTCGTATAATTATCCTCGATATCGCGATAGACCTTATTATTATTATAATGATAGATATTATTACGGTGGAACTTATCGTGATGGATACTATTATTATCAAGATCGCAGATTGTATGGCGGACGCTATTATCCATATTATCCACGTTATTGATAGCCATAGGCAAATGCCTATGGTATCTCCTTATAAATAAGCTCATAATTTTCATATTTCACACTCAAAAAGATTCCCATAAAAATCCATATCCAATAAATGCAACTGTATTAAAGATATGACTTGCACAAAAAAGTTATTTAGCTAAAAAATAAAAGAGACTCATATATTATTTACTTGGAGGTAAACACCATAGGCAAAGTGCCTATGGCTGAGAATTTATCTTCAGTTATTATAGTAACGCCCGCCACACAATGTATCGCCTTGGTAACGATAGCACCCATTTCTTAGGTAAGTTCCTCCATAGTAGTATTTACCGTGCCAATAATAATAAGGTCTATCACGATACCGAGGATGGTCATATGCAGCTACTATAAGTGCACCAACAGCTGCACCACCAAGAAATGCTCCTGTACGCGAACATCCAGAAAAGAACAACATGGCAAAAATAATACCAACTGCAACTAACTGTGTAATTTTTATTCTACCCATAACATCTCCTTTAATTGATATAATGCAAAGCTTACGCTTTTCATTATATATTATAGTACAAATTTGGAAATTTTGTATACTTTTTCAAAAAAATTTATTATTTTTTATAGCTGTTTCTTATGGTAAACCGTTTTAATACTACAAAAAAAAGATGTCAATATCACAAAAAGAACTATTTTATAGAAGCTTGCTATTTATTTGCTTTATATAAGCTCTTGCGAAGAGGGAGCATACTTTTCAGAAAAAGAACTATTTGTCGAAAAGATAAAGATATTAAATTTGCTCTTAGTTTGTGTTAGATTTGAATGTTTTTGAAAAGAAAAATAGCTCCATAGCAAAACTATTTTTAGAAGCTTGCTATTTATTTGCTTTATATAAGCTCTTGCGAAGAGGGAGTATACTTCTCAGAAAAAGAACTATTTGTCGAAAAGATAAAGATATTAAATTTGCTCTTAGTTTGTGTTAGATGTAACGAGAAAAAAGAGTTATTTTTTAGATTTGCTCTTGGTTTGACTTAGTTTGCTTTATATGCGACATACTCAAGAAGGAGCATACATAATAGTATGTGACTGTTTTGGGTATGGTGCAGATGAAGTGAAATAAGCCAAACTATTCCCATTCGATTGTTGCTGGAGGCTTTGAACTTATATCATACACTACCCTGTTAATGCCATCTATCTCATTAATAATTCTGCGACTAATGCCTTCTAGTATATCATGAGGAATATGTGCAAAAGTCGCTGTCATGCCATCAACCGACTCTACCATGCGTACACATACAGTATTGTCATAAGTACGATTATCACCCATGACACCGACTGAACTTACATTTAAAAGTACGGTAAATGCTTGCCATACTTTGTCATAATATCCTGATGATTTCAACTCTTGCTGCATAATAGCATCTGATTCCCGTATAAGTCTAAGAGCATTTTCATTTACTTCTCCCATTACACGAATAGCAAGTCCTGGTCCCGGGAATGGATGGCGACCTATCATGTCACGAGGCAGTCCAAGTTCAAGACCAAGTGTGCGTACTTCATCTTTGAATATCTCTCTAAGAGGTTCAACTAGCTCGAATGTCATCCAATCAGGCAGTCCACCTACATTGTGATGCGATTTGATAGTCTTGGATGGTCCTTTGACGGAAACCGATTCGATAACATCTGTATAAAGCGTACCTTGAGCCAAGAAAGACACGTCTGTATGTTTTTTCGCTTCTTCGTCAAATACCTCTATAAAAGTTTCACCTATGATCTTGCGTTTTTTCTCAGGATCGCTCACTCCGGCTAATTTATCTAAAAACAGTTTTTGAGCATTGATAGTAATAAGATTTATACCAAGCATTCGGAACATATCTTCTACTTGTGAGGCTTCGTCTTTACGCAATAAACCTTGATCTACAAAAACACACACCAATTGATCTGCGGGCAATGCCTCATGCAAAAGCGCAGCTACTACAGAGCTATCTACTCCACCACTCACTCCGCAAAGCACTTTTCTTGTCCCCACTTGAGCTTTTATCTGAGCGATTTTCTCTTTGGCAAAACTTCCCATATTCCATGTGCTTTCGCATCCGCAAATATATTTAGCAAAGTTTTTGAGCATAATGACACCTTCGCTAGAGTGATGGACTTCCGGATGAAATTGGAAAGCATAAAGTTTTTTCTCTTCATTTGCTATAGCAGCATACGGAGAGTTTTCACTCACTCCAATAGCTTCAAATCCTGCCGGAATAGCAGTAGCTTTGTCTCCATGACTCATCCAAACGATAGAATCATTGTTGACTCCATTAAAAATAGGTGATGATTTAATAATATTTAATTTTGCCTTGCCATACTCATGGTGATCTGCTGGCACTACTTCTCCGCCAAAATGCTGAGCAATAAGCTGCATACCATAGCAAATACCTAATATTGGCAATCCAAGATCCCAAATGCCGTCATCTGGTTTATAAGCATCTTCAGAATATACAGAAGCCGGACCTCCTGAGAGAATGATACCTTGTGGATTTTTGGCTTTAATATCCTCTATTTTTTCTCTATAAGGGACCACTTCACAATAAACTCCGCTTTCACGCAATTTTCTAGCAATTAGCTGTGTGTATTGTGAGCCAAAATCCAATATCACCAAAGGTACATTTTTCATCATACATCCTGTTTGTTTTAATAATGTAATTATACCTTTAGTAGATTAATTCTGAATTTTCTCTCTCCATGCCAACAAAGAAGACAGTTCGTAGCAAATCAGTACCGTTAATTTTATTCTCACTGTGATAAGCTAAATATCTTGTTCTTCTTCTTCTATATAGTGAGTACCAAGCGACTCTTTGCGTGAAAGTGCAGCATCAACGATTGCAGAAGCAGTATTTAGCCTAAGCTGCAACAATCGTCCGATCTCTCGGTTTTTCAGATCATAAACACAATTTCTGGCATGATGCAAACCTTTGGTAGTACGAATAATACCTACCTCATCCCACATAATTTGACGAAGCTTATGCTTATACTCTTTATCATTTTCTTTATGCAAGATATTGCCGTAATCTTTATCAAATTTCGGCATTGTGGCAATATGAGTTTCATGTGACAATATATGATCTACTGCCCTTTTGGCAAACACCATTCCTTCTAATAAAGAGTTTGATGCCAATCTGTTTGCTCCATGCACTCCTGTACGTGCTGCTTCACCTATAACATAAAGTCCTGTTATCCCTGGAACCACACCATGACTATTACATGCTATTCCTCCATTGGCATAGTGAAATGCAGGAGATATTGGCACACGGTCTTTGGGAAAATTATAACCTACCGAAGCAAATGTGCGAGTAATATTTGGGAATCTCTCATGAAACCATTTTGGCTTGAACATAGAAAAATCTAGATATACCTCTTGCTTAGTGCGGCGTTTGTAGTCAAATATACCGCGAGAAACGATATCCCTGCTTGCCAGCTCTCCTCTCTCATCATATTCAAACAAGAATCGCTCTCCTGCTTCATTGACTATATAAGCTCCTTCTCCGCGCAATGCTTCAGTGAGGAGCAGTTTTCTTGCATATGGTGTCTTTATAAAAACAGTAGGGTGAAACTGCATAAACTCCATATCTTTAAGCGCAATACCTTTTTCTACACAAATACCTTGAATATCTGCACTTACTGTTCTAGAATTGGTATTATATTCATAGAGAGAACCTACACCTCCGCTCGCAATAATGACCGTATCCGCGTAAATAGTGGTAGGTTGATAATTGATTGTAGCTTTGACCCCATAACATCTGCCGTCTTGTATAAGCAGATCATAAACAAGTGCATTTTGCTCTAAAAGATGGTGATTTTGTGTCATCATAAAATGATGCAAATATCTTCCGGTAGCATCACCTCCTGCATGAATAATCCTAGCTACGGAATGTGCTGCTTCTTTGGTATATAATAGATTGCCTTTGGCATCAGTGTCAAATTTCATACCTTTGGATATGATATCAGCAGTAGTTTTGAGTGACGTTTCTGAAAGTATCTGAACAATTTTTTTGAGATTGTGGTGAGCTCCGGCCTCTATGGTATCATGCACGTGAGAAGCTATATCAGCCTCATTCAATGCTGTTGCGATGCCCCCTTGAGCATAAAATGTATTACACTCCCATGGAATATCTTTGCACAAAACAAGCACTTTTTTGCTTTTGGGAAGATTCATGGCAGCATACAGCCCTGCTATACCTGCTCCAATAACAATAACATCATATTTTGGCATCTATTTTCCTTTGCTTTGCATGGCATAATTGACATCTGGAGCATATTTGGGCGGTGTTTTATACCCACATCCAGATAATAATACACAGCAAATAGATGCTATAATTACCGTATGAAAACAGCTAAAAATATATTTTCCGAGTTGACGCGACAATCTCAATTTGTTCCCCTTGTTCAATATCAATGCTATGGCAAATTTTTAGCACTGCTTCCACCTCGTTTTCAAAAAGCTATAGCCTTTGTAACTATCAAAAATGACATTCTCTTGGTTGCTCTCTCGCACCCAGGATACAAAATGGAACTTGATTATAATAGAGATTTATTAAAAAGCATATTAATAGGGCTATCAAAACATGATAAACAATGCATTTTTCCAGAAATTAAAAAAGTTGAATTTTTTATTTCCAAATATTATTTACCGAAAATCACTAATGATTTGGACACCGTGCCGCATTATGGCGAAAAAGCACAAGGCAACTTTCAATTTGACTATCATGACGAAGAATTAAAGACCATTTTTTCTCGTATAGTACAAGATATACAATGCAATCAGTAATCCGCACACTTCCGCATAATGCCGGAATATATCAGTATTTTGACCGTCATGGCAAACTTTTATACGTAGGCAAAGCCAAAAATCTCAAAAATAGAGTAAAAAGCTATTGGCGTTTTTCACCGAATCTTATGCCAAACCCTACCCTCTCACATCGCCTTATCAAGATGCTTAGCGAAGTAGTTTCTCTAGAATATATAATAGTTGAGAGCGAAGAAGATGCTCTCATATTGGAAAACTCACTAATTAAGCAACTCAAGCCGAAATACAATATCTTGCTCAGAGATGATAAAACATATCCATATATCTGCATAGACGAATCAGACGAATTCCCTAGATTTGAAATAACCAGAAAAATAATAAAGGGTAAAAATATCACCTATTACGGTCCATTTCCATCTGGGGCAAAAGTACTCCTTGATGCGCTTTATGAAGTTTATCCTCTTGTACAAAAAAGGAGTTGCATTAAAGGCAAAAAAGCCTGTCTATTTCATCAAATAGGAAAATGTTTGGCTCCGTGTGAAAATAAAATAACCACCCAAGAGTATGCCAAAATAGTCAAGGATGCAAAAGAAAGCATCACAAAACGTCAAAACTTAATAGAAGCATTATCTGATCGAATGATGCTCTTAGCTTCACAAGAAAGATATGAAGAGGCAGCTAAGCTTAGGGATGCTCAGCTAACTATCTCTTCACTTACTCTCTTTTCTAATCTAGATACGGCTTCTTTGGAAAATTGTGATGCAATTGCCGTATTTGCCTCACATGACAGAGGAGTAATAATCAAGCTATTTATTCGAGATGGAAAAGTAATTTCGAGTGATCACAGTTTCTTTAGATTCAATGAATTTTACGACTCTAGTGAAGCTTATACTCAGACAATAATATCTGCATATCAACCATACACACCTGACGTGCCAGGTTCCGTCATAGTCGCTCATCCTTTTGAAGGGATGGATGAAATTGCTCTGCTGCTCTCAAAAAAATTAAATAAGAAAATTGCCATAACCAATCCGCAAAGAGGCTATAAAGCCAGGATCATAGAGCTTGCTCTTGCAAATGCAAAAGAATTATTGAGTCAAAAATCAAGACTCCAAGACAATAATATAGAATCAAAACTGGCAACTATTTTTGAGCTTCAAGAACTTCCATACCGAATAGAAGTGTTTGATAACTCTCACCATCAAGGAGAAGCCAGTGTAGGAGCCATGATAGTATGGGACGAAGGAGATTGGGACAAAAGCAGTTATCGCAGATATATCTTGGAAGCCAAAGATGAATACGGGCAAATGAGAGAGCTGCTATCTAGGCGCATTAGTGACTTTGGAGAGAATCCACCGCCAAATCTTTGGATTTTAGACGGCGGAGCAGCTCAGCTTAATCTAGCTAAAGAACTTTTAAAAGAGACCGGAGTCAATATTGATGTCATTGCAATTGCCAAGGAAAAAATAGATGCCAAAGCTCATCGTGCCAAAGGTGCAGCAAAAGATACTATTTACACAGCAGACGATAAGTTTTCACTTCTATCCACAGACGAAAGACTGCATTTTGTGCAAAGATTAAGAGATGAAGCGCATAGATATGCCATTAGTTTTCATCGTCAAAAAAAGAGAAAAATTATGATCCAAAGCCAGTTATTAGAAAAAAAAGGGATAGGAAAAGCTACGCTCGCAAAGCTTTTAAATCATTTTGGCTCTTTTGAGGCTATACATAATGCATCTTTTGAAGATATAGCTGCTATTACGAACAAGAAAATAGCGTCTGCCATAAAAGAAGAGGCTTAAAAACTTATTGTTTCTATTTTTTAACCTTTTTATTGTATCGTTATGTTTATAGTTTCGATATTATAATAAAAACCGTTCAATAATAGACGGACATCGCTGAGTTTCACAATAAGGAGTTTAGATAATGTATTGCATTATTAATCAAACCAAAGACATAATAGCTGCTGACAAAGAGTTTTTTTCTCTGCTAAAATCAGCAAATCTCATAGAACTTTACCGACAGATAGCTAGCGGGGCTATTGATATAGCTTTTGAAGAGGATAAAGTTACCATTGCCAATTTAGGAGATGTAAGATTTTATAGAATAGAAAGCTTTGAGATTAGCGGTCTATTATCTCAGAGTAAAATCGTAAAAATTTTACCCGAAATTTCAAGAAATGAGATCAAAACCGATACAGATACAATGATGGAATCTTTTAGTGAACAAAAAGAAGAGTTATTGCAAGACAATGAACTTAAAACAGAAGCCATTTTGTCGGACATTATATATGATGAAAGTCAAAACAACCAAGACGAACCGGAAAATAAAGCACAAAATGAAACAACTTATATTAAAATAGAACCACAAGAAAGCGCTACTGATGTTGAAATACAACCGCAAGAAAGCACTGATACAGATACTGAAACAGAACCACAAGAAAACACTGATACTGATGCTGAAACAGAACCTCAAGAAAGTACCACTGCATATGATACTGCAAAAATCAACTTTGAATCATCAGCAATCGATCTAGACGCGCATGCAATAAGTCAAAAAATGGGACTATCTAAAACTGATTATATTACTTTTTTAAAAGAATATATACAAACAGTGAAATCACTCAGAAAAGATCTTGAAAGCAATAACAAAGATATACAAAAATCAGCAGTTAACTTTATAGTACACCTCTCCGATGTCCTCCATTTGCCAGAAAATATATCTAATCTCGTTGCAGCATTAAATTCATCTGCTACTCAAAAAAATATAGATGATTTTTACAATGCAATAGAGCAAATTTCAACAGACAATGAAGAGATGGCATCAGATATTAATGATACTGATGAAAAACAAGAAGCTATAGAGCCTATAACATTACATGTTAATGATACTGATGATAAGCAAGAGGCTGCTATCGAGCCTACCACACCAGATACCAATGATGCCGATTTTAAGCAAGAAGATATCGAGCCTACACAATCAGAAAAAGGTGACGCAACAAACAAAATCGAAAATGAAAATTTAGGACAACAATCTGTGGGTAGTATAGATTTATCGAATGTTACACCTATAAAATTTGATTTTACATTAGATGAAACAGCTAATGCATTATCTCTGCCAAACGATATAGTCAAAGATTTTATAAAAGATTTTATTGAACAATGCCACACAGAAGTTGCCAATTTTATAGACGCATATGAGAAAAGTGATATCGAAAGGATAAAAAAAACTGCTCGTCTGCTCAAAGGGGTTGCGAGTAATTTATATATCTCCCCTCTTGCGCAATCGCTTTTGGAGTTGCAATACAATGATGATATTAAACAAGCAGAACCTCTAATTAAAAAATTTTGGGCTCAGTTTGTTGCGTTTGAAGAACTTATGAAAAATGAATAAAGGCAAATGACATGACTACACGAAATAGACTAAAATCAATAAGCTTATTGCCTATCTTGATAATGATGGGCTTGGCTAGTTATTTACTGTTCACTATTTACCCGCAATTTGATATAAATAATCAAGAGTACCTAATATTAGCAATCAGTGCGAGCAGTATTATTGTCCTTGGTTTCATATTGCTTATATATGGTTATATTACTTCAAATCAAGAATTAGAAAATACGGTCAAACTGATTGAACTGTTTGAATATACTGTAAAAAATGTCTCACAAACTCAAACTGATAAGTTCTTGACTTTAAAACTCGATACTTATGAAGGCAAAAATCACTCCTATGACATAATAAAAGAATTTGTAGACCCTACAAAGGAAAACAAATATACAGCTATTGAAACTGATGGCGACAATATCATTTTTGCTGCGTTCGAAGAGTTTGAAAACATTATAGAGATATATACACAAAATGCTATTGAAAAAAATATTGATCTCAATTTTTATATAGACCCAAAGATCAGCCCAAAACTAAAAGGAAATCTTGAAAAAATAAAAGAGATATTGAATAATCTATTAAATAAAGCTCTCCAATTTACAAATGCCGATGATGAAATAAATGTCGAGATTCACAAAATTAGCGAAGAGTCACATGATAATATTGTGATAAGCACACTTGTGTTCAAAGTTCAAGACAATAGCATGGGCATGACAAAAGAAGAGCAAGAACAAATTTTTGAACCGCTTAACCCTTTGGGGCTTGCGAAATCAAATCAATTTGCACATACTATGGGTGGGCATATCGAGGTTGAAAGCGCAACAGATACAGGCACTACTTTTTATCTCACCCTACCTATAGAAGAGATAGCAATAGAAAATTCCAATCTTGAAGATGCACTCTCCAATACCACAATTGGACTTTATGAGGATGACAATATTTCTTCAAAGCTAGTTGATTACCTCAAAAATTACCTCAAATTTTTTGGCGCGAAAGTAAAAATATTTAAATCGATCAAAAAAGCAAGTTCACTAAGCGAAAAAGACAAATGCATGTTTTGCTTGATAGACATCGATAAAGCCGATGAAGAAATCATAGAATCTTTATCAACAGTCGATAAAAGCAAACTCATTGTAATGAGTCGGCTATCCAATAAAGACAAATTAGAACAATTGGGCTTAAACGAACAAAATATTATTTTTAAACCTGTCACTCTTTCTAAGATCAAAGAGATCTTGTTTAGCAATAATGAGACTGCAGAAACCTCTGATATTAGCCAAATTTCCCCGGAAGATGGAACAAGTACATCTGATATAAACATAGACATAAATGATTCAAAAATTTTTATAAATGAGATCTTAATATTCAAAACGAACGATTTGGAAAGCAAAATAATCGCAAAAGCCGCACAAAACATGGGATATTCTGTCATGATACTGGATGATTCTGCTTTGCTGTCAGATGCATTAAAAAATGGCAAATACGATATGGTGATCATAGATGAAGAAACGATTGATAAATTAGATGATGATATTCACGATAATATTAATATTATAACCACAAATGTTATTGAAGAATTAAAAAGAAGAAAGCTATAAAGCAATTATAATTGTCATAAGCTAAGTATGCTTATGACTTTACCAGTGCGATTTGCAGCACCTCTTCAATAGTTGAAACAGGAATGATATCCAAGTGATTTTTTACTTCTGCGGGGATCTCATCCAGATCTCTTTCGAAATTTTTGGAAGGAATCAAGGCTTTTTTGACACCTGCTTTGTAAGCTGCAATTAGTTTTTCTTTGAGTCCGCCTATAGGTAATACTTTACCTGTCAAAGTGACTTCGCCTGTCATCGCTACCTTGCTATCCACCCCTTTGCCGCTCAATATCGAAGCAATTGCTGTGACCATTGCTATACCTGCACTTGGTCCATCTTTTGGTGTAGCGCCTTCTGGTACATGCAAATGCAGATCAAATCTTTTATAATATTCTATTTTCTCTTTTTCGTCTGAAACATCAATATCTTTAGCAACTTCCAGTTTCTTTTGATCTATAAGTATCTTGGCTACACTATAAGCTATATGCGCTGATTCTTTCATAACATCGCCCAAGCTTCCTGTAAGCTGCAATGCTCCTTTGCCTTTAAGTTTGATAGCTTCTATGATCAACACATCACCGCCCACAGCTGTCCAAGCAAGACCATTGACTACACCTATTTTTGGCTCTTCATCAACTGCTACTATCTCGAATACTTTTTTCTCAGCAAAGCTTTCAAGATTTTTCATAGTTATATGAATAGTTTTCTTTTTTTTGTTTTCTAGTAATAATCTAGCGCTTTTACGCATGATACCTGCTATTTTACGACGCAAGTTTCTTACCCCTGCTTCTCTAGTATACTCCTCAATAAGAGCCTTTAGAGCATTATCTGCTATAGTTACCTCATCTTCCTTGAGGGCATGCTTTTTAAGTTCTTGGGGTATCAAATATCTTTTTGCGATCTCGAATTTCTCTTTTGGAGTATAACTGCTAAGTGTTATGAACTCCATTCTATCTCTTAGAGGTGCAGGGATTTTACTGACATCATTAGCGGTTGCAATAAAGATCGCTTTGCTCAGATCAATATTAAAATTGAGATAATAATCTCTAAAATGAGTATTTTGCTCGGGATCCAAAATCTCCAATAATACCGAAGTAGGATCACCTCTAGAGGTTCTGCCTACTTTGTCTATCTCGTCAAGCACAACGACCGGATCCATTTTTTTTGCTTCAATAAACCCTTGCACAATTCGTCCTGGCATTGCACCTACATAAGTTCTGCGATGACCTCTGAGCTCATTTACATCCTCTAAGCCTCCTAGAGCTATACGGACAAGAGGCCTTTTTAATGCAGTGGCTATTGAATTTGCCAATGATGTCTTACCGACCCCCGGAGGTCCTGCAAAACATAAAATGGCTCCATTAGTATCTTTTGTACTCATTTTGCGCATTTGAGCCAAAGATTTAACAGAGAAAAATTCCAATATCCTGTCTTTTGGTTTTTCTAGTGCATAGTGGTCGTTATCCAACTCTCTAGATACTTCACCGACATCTACCTTTTTTTTGCCAAATTTGCCAAATGGCATCTCCAATACCCACTCAAGATAACTCTGCAATATATTTGCATCTGCACTCTCTGGATGCATTCTAGACAAGCGGTCTAATTGTTTATTGATCTCTTTATATGCATCTTCGTCAACATGGGGCTTAAGAGCTTCTATCTTTTCTCTGAAAGCAGCTATCTCTTCTTCTTTTTGGGTATCGCTTCCTAACTCTTTTTGTATTTGCTTGAGCTGCTCTTTTAGGAAATACTCTTTATTGTGTTGTTCGATCTTTGTATTGACTTTATTACGGATCTCTTTTTGAACTTTGGCTGCTTCTACTTGAGCATTTATGATGTCAATAAGTGAAATAAGACGTTTTTCTATATCGTTTTCTATATAGATTCTATATGCACTATCTTTGTCTAACTTTAGCATTGATGAGACCAAGTCTGCTATGCGATATGGCTCTCCATTGTCCTCTATTGCCCTTACCAAATCTGCCGGGAAATGTGTGTTTATAGATGATAATGTTTTTACCCCATCTCTAAGCATATCCAAAAGAGCGTCTATTTTTAATTGATTATATGGCAATGGCTCTATTACGGACACTAAGGCTTTATTAAATTCTTCATCTTCAAAAGTTACAATTTCTCCTTTTGACAAGCCTTGAAAAAGTATCTTGACTCTGCCGTCAGGTAATTGTACTTTACGCATAATTGAACCTATGACACCGATTTTGTATAAATCGTCATGTTCTCTTTTGCCTTCTTTGCCGCTTTTTGAACTTACGACGAATAATAAAGAGTTATTTTCCATAGCAAACGACGCTGCGTCAATATCTTTTTGTGATGCCAAAAAGATAGGGCTTATCATAAATGGATATAAAAAAATCTCGTCTTCTACAACAACAGGAAGTGATGCCGGAAAAGAATCATAATCACTTAAATGCATAAGTATTTTCTCCTTTTGAGTATGGTTGTTTAAAAGAAATATTCTAAATTATTAAAACATAAAATCAAAAAAACCTTGTTTAGGCATAGCAATATCTTCCATTTTAATCGGATATACACTATTTTTTTCTCTATAAATTCTTGCAGCTTCTTCTTTACCTGTACGGTCATACAAAGAAGCTATATTTTCATTTAATAAATATTGACCCATTTTAAGACGTATAAGCATATTATCTACCAATGGAGCATATTGTGAATTTGGATAAGTTAAGAGGTAATTTTCTCCTTTGACTATAGTATCCATGATAAGTTTTTGGTCTCTATAATATTTTTTTATACCCAAAAAAGAAGCTTTTATTTTCATAAATTCTACATACTCAGCCATACCAAAACCACCATATCTTTTGATATATTCATCAAAAAAATAACCTGCTAACAGATATTCTTCTTTATCCATATGTGCATGAGCCAACATTATAGTCGATGTCTCTATCATTGGAGATCTTGGATGCTCACTTTTAAGCGATACAAAATATTTATCTGCTTTGTCAAGACTATTTTTGGCTATACTGTCACCTATTTTTTGATACCAATATTCGGCACTTTTACCATATTCTTCAACTTTGTTTTTAGATGAACATCCGCCAAAAACCAATGCTATTGCCAAAAATACTATGTGTAACCATATTTGTCTAGTTTTCATCACAAATTACCTCTATTATCTTTTATTGTATCCTAGTATCATACCCAAAAAAGGTAAAAAGTTTATGATTTTCGTTACAATACTTATATCAGAATTATTTAATTCGTACTGTATCATATTTGATGGTATATCTAACGATAAATAGATCAAATCTTTAGCTTTTAAAGTCCATTTGAAACGATAAAGCTAAAAAAGAATTTAATTTTTAAGGAGAATCGATGAAGCTAACCATTATAGGAAGTGGCGCAATGGCCACAGCGCTTAGTATTGGACTTCAAAAACATTATGAATTGGAAGTTGTTGCCAAAGATACATCAAAAGCCAAACTTCTTGCTTCCAAACTAGACAAAACGCTAGACATCTATCCTCTTGATAATTATGACATTACCGGCAAAACCATACTTTTGTGTGTCAAGCCTTATGCACTAGATCAAGTGGCTGCGAATTTAAAAGGAGAGGCAACTTCTCTTATATCTATATTGGCAAGCACCCCTATCAAAACTTTGACAAATGTCATTAATGCAAAACATGTAGTTCGTGCCATGCCAAATGTTTCAGCAGCTCTTAACGCATCCACAACCACCCTTGTCGGATCTGATGATCTAAAAAAAGAAGCTTTAAAAATATTTGAAACCATTGGCGATGCATTTTGGCTGGAGAGTGAAAAAGAACTTGATATAGCCACGGCAATTGCAGGTAGCGGCCCGGCTTACTTGGCGCTGGTTGCTGAAGCAATGATGGATGGCGGAGTAAAACAAGGACTCAAAAGAGATGACAGTATGAAAATAGTTCGATCTTTGTTTAAAGGTTTTGCGCCTCTATTGGCTAGCTCACATCCTGCGCTTATCAAGGATAGCGTAATGAGCCCGGCCGGTACTACTGCAGCTGGTTATGCGGCCCTAGAAGAAGGTGGCACAAGAGATGCTTTTATCAAAGCTATTGAACATGCATTCAAGGTGACTCAAAAATAAAGTTGTAGGTATTATTGGCATAGTAATGGCCCCGGTTATTACGCACAAAGTGTAGTGAGCTGTATTATAAATTTCGGATCAATACGACGGCATAATAACCCATAACATAAAAAGGTGTGTTAGCAAACACTATCCTACGCCTACCGCCCACTCATATCATTTAATAAAATTTTAATTTATTAAATACTATTATTATATATAATCGGTGCATTAGCGGAGTTTGACACCAAAAGGAGATAACACGAAAACTTTTCAAGTTTCAAAAAAATGGTTATTGACCATAATTTCATTAATTTTCTTTAGTCTGGCTATATGGGCTGTAGCAGAAGAAAATCCGCCTCTGCCTATAGTGGAAAATGCTGATGATCTTTGTTATGAACAACCTACGGACGAAGGGATTTGTATACTTTGGATATGTTTGTTTCATAGGCAAACCATACCTATTCGAAATCTAGGCGTAGACAACTTAACAAATGTACAAGCTATTCTTGGTACAGAAAGCATCTTAAACCTTTCTTTGTTAAATTACGATTGCGGCATAGATGATACATCTGGCTTTTCTCACGATTGCGATTCCAAAGATTTACTGGACCCGCTTTTAGAGCTTGATTGGTTAGCAGCACTTTCTCTTTTTGGAGGCGGCATACTATATGACATGCCTGATTATGCTATGGATAATGTTCATTCTATTTATAGCAAATCTGCTGTTGGTGTGGATTTATTTGGCAACCAAAATCTTTACGGAATGTACATAAAAAACGGGCAGCAATACAGAGGTCGTATAAATTCATGCAGTACTATGCCGATTTCGGTTTATGGGAAATTCAATGTCGAAAGAAATACGGCTGATTATACAAATGGGGATTATAGGCTCTATACCCAAGTAGCAGGCAAACCGTTTAACCTCCAAGCGGTTTTTTACGATAATGATTTTGTAACGAAAACAGTATTTGACGGCGATGTCCAAGTAGAACTTATTGATGTCGGTGTTGTTAGTGAAACATCTTACAATAATACAAATTGCAGAAACTTCAAGTCAGTAGATGCCAATCAAACTATATATTTAAACAATCAAGCAACCAAAGCTTTTTCTTTGACCTCAAACAAAGCTATTAAAAATGCTGCTATGCGCTTATGGGTTTTTAAATATGGTGATGACAGTATAATTGATTATCATTGCGAACCTGCATCTTGTTATAAAAGTATTTATGTTCAGTACTACAAAAAAATCGGAGATACTACGTGTGCCAATTTGTGCAAAACCGACAATAGCGAACAAGAGTGCTATGGTTGTTTGGTGGAACACTATTCATACGCATACTGCTCTAGAGACAATTTCTCAATTCGCCCCGATGGACTTAAACTAAGAGTAGGAGACAATAGCCAAGGTGCAAATCCAACAATAAAATGGATAACAAGCAACCAAAATAATCCAGTCACAAAAAATCTAGTAAGCGGATATAATTATCCGATAGAGATAAATGCTACTCGGTACAATTCTAACACTCTTGCCGAAGGATATACTAATATCAATGCAAATGAAACTATCATACCAAATAGCGATCTTAGCCTCATTAAAGCCACAGGGAATCTGCTTGCACTTGCATTTAACGGCAATACAGTGACATGCAACGACACTACTCACCGACAATCAAGAACCAGTGTACTGCTCACCGGCACAAATAGCGCCAGAGATATGCTGCGCAGAGACAACATAGGAACTTATGATCTTTGGATGACTGATAATACTTGGACTCGGGTAGATTGGGATACTTCTATAAAGCCACAATTTCCAGGATTTACAGGGCTAACAGATTGCATAACAGACAGTGGTAATTCTGATGGTGACAAGGTAGGATGCACTACAAGTTCTGATAAAGGCACGGAAAGTTTTAGTAATATACCTATTCATTTTGTACCATACAGCATCGATGTATCAAATCTAGCTATCGGCAATTTGCCTAGAAATGGAGCAGTTAACTGGCTTTATATGAGTGATCTGAGACAAACTCCTGCAATGGCTGTTGATCTAAATGGGGCAATTAGTGCCGCTAATTACAATGACAGCGTCACTACTAATTTTGTCAATGGCTGCGAAGCTCAAAATATCAATCTCCAACTTGATTTTAATAGTTCATCGTCTGATGTTATGATAGCTGAAAATCTCAGCGACCATACTCAAGAAAATGTTCAACTAGGATATAGACTTGAAACCAACAATGAAGGAAATTATACTTATGGGGACGTCAATAAAACTTCTTTTATCTTTGTTTCAAAAACTAAATTCCTCAAAGATAATAATGGCACAAGCAGCTTACAGATACTTTATAACATACCAAAGATTTGGGATAAAGTACTAAATCCGGTACTCATACTGTATAAGAAACTAAAAGCTATGCTTATTAATGATAGCAGTATACCAATAAGCGCATCAGCAAATATGATCAATAATTTTTATATTGAAGGCAACAATACATACAACAAAGCTTACACGTTCTTTTATAGCAGAGTATTCAATCCTTATTCAAAAGACATGCCAACCGTACTGACTTTAAATATACAGACCACTATGTCTGTATTGGCTTATTGTGATCAAAACTGTACCCAGTACAGCAGTATATTGGATACATCGGGCAATGAACCTGATACCAATTGGTATAGAGTAAAAGAACATTTGCCTCACAGTATGGGATGGATACAAAATCTACAGCCTAACAAAGCTGCGACATCTATTGTTCCAAAAACAGATATAGCATTTGTAAACAGCGGTACCACTGACCCTGTAACTATCGGTTATCCCATGGATGGACGCACCCAAATAGTACGGATTACCATAGTGCCAGATCTGTGGCTCAAATATCATTCTGACCCCGCTCAAAATGGGAATCCTTATTTTGATATCAAATTTGCCTCGCCATCTTATGAATGGTTTGGGGTCGGGAAAACAGGCAAAGTAATAGATACAAAAACGTTACCAAATCCAAATAGGCTATCATGGTAATAAAAGCAGGTAATCTCACAAAAAGAAAAGCTGTAGCAATGATAGAACTTATATTTGCTATAGTCGTAATGGGGATAGCTATGCTAAGTATTCCTATAATTACCATTCAGTCTGCCAAAAGCGGTGAAAGTACCATTATGCAAGAATCAGTAGCTGCAGCTGCTGCACAAATGCAAATGATCTTATCTCGCCACTGGGACGAGGTCGATGCAGATCCTTCTTTGGGCTCTAGGCGACCGATACTTCAAACTGATTCGGCTAACTTTAATAACAAAGCAGGATTAAACATCAATGGCAGAACAGACCAAGTCAATGGTATAGAATACAATGCTTCAAAAGCAGTAAATTTTCTCGATGGCGGAGATAATGATATTGATGATTATAATGGCATAGTAACACCATTGATTCTTGTCGAGTCAACTACTACAAGCCAAGGTGATTATATAGATATCAATATGAATATGGCTTCTCAGGTTAATTACATTAATGATAATATCGCTTTGGCTCCTATCACAACTTTTAATTATGATCCTGCCTCTGTAAGCATGGGTATAACAACCAATATAAAACGCGTATCAGTCACTCTCACTTCAATCGAGCCTGCATTTGCAAATAAAAATATTACTCTTAGTGCTTTTAGCTGCAATATCGGCGCAGTAACACCTGATAAAACGGATCAATAAAATGAAAAAAGATTTAAGATATGCTTTTAGTATGATAGAATTGATCTTTGTTATTGTAATCTTGGGTATTGTTGCTTCAATAGGCTCTTCCATCATAGCAAAAGTTTTTGATACATATATATCACAAAAAGCCGTAAGTACTTCATCTGTCAAAACAGAAATTGCTGCCATGCAAATAGCAAATCGTTTAAGTCATGCTATCCCATGGACCGTAGTGGCAAAAAACCCTGACAATCCTTTTAATGATTTCATATGTTTTGTAGACCATCCTCAAATAAGCGACAATATACATACTGCTATTGAATGGATAGGGGTAGATAATGATAGCTTCGAAGCTACCGCGACACCGGGTTGGAGCGGCTATTGCGACACAGGCGGTTCAACTAGAATAACATGCCCTACCCCCGGAAGCAATATAGCCATGTCAAAAGCCATAATAGAAAAACTATCCAACAATGGCATTGATTTTACAAGTATTGCAGGCTCAAAAGCTGCTATATTTTTCAAAACAGATGATTATGACAATCTAACAAAATACCATCCAAGCTGCATAGGATTAGTAGCAGGCGGTACCGGTTGTGCTATTAAGGCATATGGTGCAGGGACAGCTCCTCCGACTCTTGTGTTTACAGACAGCGATCCTAAGATCAGGGCCGAGCATTATGCTCTCTCATGGAGTGCTTATGCCATTGTCCCAACTAATTTTAGAGATATCAATAATGATGGGGTAAATGATGTGTATGATTTGAGGCTGTATTATAATTATCAGCCTTGGGAAGGTGAAAAATATACAGACGTTGGCATTCCTTCGGCTATACTTTTAAATAACGTGTCTGTTTTTAAATTTACACAATTGGATAATACAGTAAGATTTAAAATATGTGTTCAACAGCCGATCGGCGGTACAAACATAGCACCTGTCACACTCTGCAAAGAAAAGGCGGTCATACGATGAGAAAAGCTTTTTCTATGGTTACTGCTATTTTTGTTATTCTTATTTTGGCAACCATTGCTATGCTTGTACTCAATATGGCAGCTACTTCTACATATAGTACTACAACACAATATCGCAATGAACAAGCAGCTTTATATGCCAAAAGCTATACTGAACTAGCCATAATGTCAGTGCTCGACTATGATCGTACACTAAACAATAATTGTGTAAACACTATCAACGGTACCATAGGAAATTATGATGACGGCTCGGGATATCAGATAACTACTACAATATCTTACATAGGCAATGGAGCAACATTATTATCTCTTCCTCCTTGCAGCAGGGTATTAAATACTGCCAGTATTCTCTCACTGCCTCTTGGAAGCGTACCTGATGTGATCATCGACGTATACGTCAGATATAAAGATCCTGAGCACATAGCTACAAGCGGTGCAGCAGGTGCAGTTGCACCTGCTATTACGTATCATCGCCGCACACTTCAAAAGATTTAACCTCTTATTTATCATTCATTAAGCATAAAGCAATACAATAAGGATGTAGAGTAATCTACATATTAGGTATCCAAAAGGAGATAAGATGAACAGAAGCATCGTAGGACGACATTTTGAACTAACTGAACCTATCAAAGCATATGCCAATAGCGCAATTGATAGTTTGGATAAATATCATTTAGACATTATATCAGCAGCCACACTTGTATCTGGCGAGGAAAAAAATGGCAAAAAAGGATTCATGGTAGAATTTGTCATAAACCTCAAAGATAAAAATAGTGTAGTAATATCACAAAGAGACAAGGATGTCTATGGTGCTATTGATATTGCCATAGAAAGAGTCAAAAAAACACTCAGAAGACATGCAGACAAAATCAAAAATCATAAAATTATGAGCTTTAAAGATTTGGGTGCTGAAGCTGAAGCCGTGAGTGAATTTGGCGGGGTAAGTGATGAAGATATCGAAATCGTACCTATGGACTTAAGTCTTCACAAACCTATAGACTTTGATGAGGCTATGCAAGCCCTCAAAGATGAAAAACGCAGACAGTTTATTGTCTTTAATGATGTAGATGGCAATCTAAGAGTCATGTATAAACGAGCTGACGGGAAGTTCGGACTTTATTAAGCTTAGTCAGCTTAAAATATTTTAATTGTTAATTATGTTTCTTTAACTACTTTTTTATAAAAGTAGCACAAAACTAGCGAATAACGGTTTTACGAAGTAAAAAGTTTCTTTAGAAAAATCGTCGCCCGCACGAATCGCTCAAGCTCTTTTGGCACTACAGCAAAAAGCTTGGCTCTCAAGACCGTTCGGGCGACATAATTTATTTATTTATAATTACCCTCTCTTTTGCCTCAGATATTATCTTCTCGTCAGTTGCCATATCAAGCCATCTAAATTTTTGACCACTTTGTATGGTGCCTTCCAATATATCTCCGCTATTGCGAAACTGCAGATCAAGCTTGGCTATCTCAAATCCGCTCATAGTCTTTGCAAAAGATTCCAGCCTTTCATTGGTTTTGTTGTGACTATATAGATAACACCAGCTTTTAAGCCCTAGTCTGCCTACCCTGCCTCTTAGTTGATGAAGCGTGGCAAGTCCCAGTCTCTCTGCTCCAACTACTACAACCATAGTCAATCTAGGCAAAGATATACCAACTTCGACAACCGTAGTAGCTAATAGTATATTGCCATTTTCTCTAAAGTCTAAAAGTACCTCTTCTTTATCCTTGTCTTTTCCATGAGTCACAAAAACATTGTTAAATTTGTTTTCCCAAAAACCTCTAGCCTCTTCAAGTGATTGATAGGGTATCTGCTCACTTTGTTCCACAAGAGGATACACGATAAGAACTTGATGATTTGCTTGTATCTCTTCATATATATGAGATAGTAGTGATGCAAAATCTTCTTTGGATATAAGCTTTGTAGTAATATCTTTTTCAAACGGTGTGCTAGTAATGAGACTGATATCAATTAGCGCTGAATCCATCATAGCCTGGGTGCGAGGTATGGGAGTAGCGGAAAATTGCAGCATATGAGCTTTTGTTTTACCTCTTGAAAAACTTTTTTCAAGTGCGTGGCGCTGTGCTGTGCCAAAACGATGTTGTTCGTCGATCATCACAAGATCAATCTCTGGCAAATCATCCTTATAAAGCAACGCGTGCGTACCGATAATAAAATCAGCCTCGCCATAATCTCCTATCATCTTGCCTTGCATTACAAGGGCTACTTTCATCTCTTTTGGCAAATATTTTATAGCCTCTTCGTATAGTTGCAATGCAAGCAATGAAGTAGGAGCCATTAAAACACTTGTTTTAGGCATAGCCATCACTGCTGATGCCAAGATCACCATGGTTTTGCCGCTTCCAACATCGCCTACTATCATTCGCTTCGCAGCTTTATTTATATTTGCAAAATCTGATTTTATCTCTGATATAGTTTTTAATTGTTCATTTGTAAGTTTAAATGGTAAACTCTCAACAAACGCTTTCTCATCTCCATCTAAAGCAACTGTTGCTGGAAAATCTACTCTTTTGCCTTTTAGTTTCTTGAAATGATTAAAAGCTTCAACGGTTTTGAGTGTATGCACGATATTGGATTTAAAATTTTTTTGTTCATATATCGAATCTAAGTTTTTTGGAGTATGAAGCATCAAAATAATATTTGCTTCATTGGGAGTTAAGCCTTCGTTTATAAGCCTTTCATATGAAAGCATCGATGATATAAGTTCTATCATCTCAGAATTTTTCAATACTGTTTTATATTTTGGTATTATACAGTTAGGCTTGTTTATCTTTTTTGGTTGTGATAATTGCAAAAAGCCTTGATATTCATTTAGTTTGCCCTGTATAAAATGGGTAGAATTAGGTATAAATGTATTTATATGATAAGGTGTCACATGAAAAAAAGTAGCACTAACTTTGCGTCTGAATGCAGGCAGATCAAATAAAACTTGAAGTTTATTACCATGCTTTTGTATGCTTTTTACAGATGCTTCAGCAGTTAATAAATTGCCCGGCATAAGCTCTTTACTTAATGTGGTATCATTATATCCTGACGGTACTGATAAAGCCAAATCCAATAAGCTTGAAATATGAAGTTTATGAAAAAGCTCTGTATGATCATTTTGCATAGTATGCCTTTTAGATAACTAATGCTATATTATCCAAAAGGTCTAAAGATTGTCAAAAATATGTCAAAATGAAATAAATATTTGAGTGTGAGTGAATAATGTGTGTTGTCATTACGAGAAGCAAAGCTATGAAGCAATCCATAAAGAGTGTCGCCACAGGACAATGCCTTCGCAATGAGATTTGCTTGGCACACCCACACCCACACAAATTACTTTTTCGCAACTATTCCAAATGAAAGTTTTGTGATCTCTGGATGAGAAGATATAAATTCATTCATCTCTTTTAGAGTTACATTCATAATTTTCTCATTTTGTTCTTTTGAAAAACCTTGAGGGCGGCCATAATAATAGTCGTCAAATGCACGATTGAGTCTTTGTGATAATGTCTCAGTACGCAATGCTTCGCTGCCGACTAAAAACTCTTTTGCGCTCTCTAACTCCTGGTCTGTTATGCCTTTGGCTACAAACTCACTTATAACCTCTTTTACTAATGCTTTTGCACTCTCTTCATTTTCTAGTTTGGTTTGCAAATAACCGCTTAGATAGCTAGATACTTTAGTCCGTCGCAAACTCGCATACGCACTATACGCCAAACCTCTTTTGACTCGTATCTCTTCCATGATGCGACTTCCAAATCCGGCACTTCCGAGAATATACTCCATAACCATAGCTTTATATTGATCATCACTGCTATACGAATAATCAAAAGGTGAACCAAAATAGATATATGCTTGCTCTGTATCATTATTATAAATGTGATTTGTTTTTTGTTCATTAGAAGCTTTAATGCTAACAAGCAGTTTGCTATCTACTTTTGGCAATAATGATAATATATCCTTGATTGTATGCTCAGCTTCTTTTAGAGATATATCTCCTCCCATTACTATAATTGCGTTGTTGTATCCTAAATGTGAATTTATAAATGAACTTATATCTTTTATGGCAATTGACTTAATGCTCTCTTCGGTTCCCTCATAGGGTCTAGCTAATGGAGTAGAGGCAAATAATGTTTGTCTTAAAAGTACGCCTGCTTGATGGTCAAAATCACTTTTTTTCTGATTAAGCCATCCTAATTTTTGTCTCTTGATTTTAGCTAGTGCTTCAGCTGTATAATTTGGATCTTTTAGTAAAGCTTTTAAAAGCGAGGTTGCGTCTTTAAATTCACTTTTAAGGCTGCTTACTCCGATAATAAAATTTTCTCTGCTGGCATATGCAGATAGATGGATCGCTTTGTCATCAAGTTTGGTAGCAAAAGCTATACTTCCGTCAGCGCGTGTGCCTTCGCCTAATAATTTGGCACTCATTTCTGCCAAACCATCATGGGAAGTACTAAGCTCTCCGCTATTTTGAAACACCAGTTGCAAAGAGACGATAGGCAATTGCGAATTTTCTTCAAACACTAAAGGAACTTTAGCTCCTTTAACGTCAATATCGGTAATTGTAGCAGCCATAGACTCTCCTGTAAAAATCAAAAATAATAAGGTATAAATTAGTCGGGTTATCAAAACCGCTCCAAGATCTCGTAAGCCGTATTTCTTTTAGCGGGTTTTTCGCCAATGTCGCGTATAAGTCGTATCATTTCATCTTGATTCATTGCATTGGCAGCGCCTGCAGCTGCTACTACATTTTCTTCCATCATCGTTGAGCCAAGATCATTTGCACCGTAAAGCAGAGCCATTTGGCCTATATAACTTCCTTGTGTTACCCATGAGCTTTGAATATTTGGCACGTTGTCAAAAAACAGTCTGGCAACCGCTAAAAGTCTCAGATACCGATTGGACGACTGCTTTTCAATGCTAGGAATTTCGGCTTTGAGCTGCGTATTAGAGCTTTGAAATGACCACATAATAAATGCTCGAAATCCGCCTGTCTCGTCTTGCAATGAACGCACATAATCCCAATGCTCTACAATTTCTCGCGTGGTCTCTACTGTACCAAACATCATGGTTGCTGTTGACTTTATGCCAACTTTGTGAGCCTCACGGTGCACTTCAAGCCACTTGTCTTTATTTAGTTTTTTTGGCGCTATGATATCCCTGACTCTATCGCTGAGTATTTCAGCGCCAGCTCCCGGGATAGAACTAAGACCTTTGGCTTTCAAGCGAATCAATACTTCTCTAATGCTTAGTCCTGAGCGTCTAGCTATGTAATCAATCTCAATAGCTGAGAAACCATGGATCGTAATAGTAGGGTATTTATTGTGTATATGCTCTACTAGATTTTCATACCACTCAATCTCAAGTTTTGGATGAACTCCGCCTTGAAATAGTATTTGAGTGCCGCCGATAGCTATAAGCTCTTCTATTTTTTGATCTATTTCATCAAAAGAGAGTATATATCCATCAGATTCTTTTTCATGACGATAAAATGCACAAAACTTACAATCCACCCAACATACATTGGTATAGTTTATATTTCTATCCACAATAAATGTAGTAATTCCTTGCGGATGAAGCTCGTTTTTACGCTCATATGCCATTCGCCCCAATGTTTTAAGATCACCGGTTTCTATAAGCTCAACAGCCTCATCGATGCTCATTCGATTTAACATTGAAATCTACTCTTTTCCTATAGCGTCTAATACACCATTAATAAATGATGGTGACTTTTCATCAGCTAGATCTTTTGCCAGTTCAACAGCTTCGTTGATAATAATAGCTCTATCTGTTCCTGCGATCAATATCTCATAAGCACCTAATCTCATAATGGCTTTTTCTACTTTGCCGATACTCGTCATATCCCATCCGGCTAAATGCTTGTCTATCTCTTTATCAATTTGAGGCAAATTAGCAATAGTCCCGGCAAAAAGCTCTTTTGAAAAGTCTTTTTGCTTATTTCTTATCTTTTGCTCTTCAAGTATGTCGTCGAAGAAAGCGCTTATAGTATCATTGCCCAAATCATATGCATATAATAACCCAATGACCGCACTTCGTGCCTGATGTCTAGTAGCCATTATGCGAGTTCACTATAAAGGTTGATCATCTCAATAAGGCTTACCATTGCCTCAGCACCTTTGTTCCCTGCTTTAGTACCGGCACGTTCGATTGCTTGTTCTATTGTATCAACTGTAAGCACACCAAAAGTAGCAGGTTTTCCATATTTGAGTGTTACACTTGCTACGCCTTTTGTTGTTTCGGCAGCAACATAATCAAAATGAGGAGTTGAACCACGAATAACGGCTCCTAGGCAACATACAGCATCATACTTGCCACTGCTTAATGCTTTATCCAATGCAAATGGTATCTCAAATGCTCCCGGAACCAAAATAAGATCTAATTTGCTTGCATCTCCGCCGTGTCTTGCATAAGCATCTTTTGCCCCGCCTACCAAACTATCAGTGATAAAATGGTTAAATCTTGCATTAATAATAGCTACTTTTTTAGTAGTATCGACTCTTAAATTTCCTTCAACTATTTTCATATTCGTCCTTTTTTGCTGTCTTAAACTCTCTTTATTTGCATTGTATCAAATAAAAATAAAATCTTTGGTCCCCGTGTCAAGCAGCAGAATGACAATAATCTGTCATTCCTGTGAAGGCAGGAATCCATAAAACTAAAAACTATTCTACTATCGCCCTAATAGCATCAATTTGCTCTATTAGCGTTGCCAAATTGTCTAATTGTATCATATTTGGTCCATCACTTAGAGCAACACTAGGATCAAAATGTGTCTCAAAGAAAAATCCATCCACGCCAACCGCAGCAGCCCCGCGGCTAAGATATGGCACAAACGAACTATCTCCACCACTACTCGCATCTCCGCTAGCAGGCATTTGCACTGAATGTGTTGCATCAAAAATTACAGGTGCAAATTCTCTCATAATAGGAAGTCCCCTCATATCAACTACCAAGTTTCCATATCCGAATGTACTGCCTCTTTCGCATAGCCACACTCCATATTTTTGTGCCGCTTCATAATTTGGCTTACCGTCATATCCTCTGGTTTTTAACACTTTTCCTACAGAATGAGCCATGGCCGCAGGAGCAAGGAATTGCCCTTTTTTAATGTTTACAACTGCATTGGTCTTTGCTGCAGCTACAAGCAGATCAGTTTGGCGGCATAAAAATGCAGGTATCTGCAATACATCTGCAACATCAGCTACACTTTTTGGCTGTGATGCATCATGCACGTCGGTGAGTATTTTATAACCAAATGTATCTTTGACTTCTTGCAATAAGCGCAACCCTTCATCAAGCCCTGGCCCTCTGAAACTATCTATGCTTGTGCGGTTTGCCTTATCAAAACTAGCTTTAAAATAAAAATCTTTAGTGCAATCTTCATGATAGACTTGTAAAGCCTCAGCTATTCGCATAACATTGTCTCTGTTTTCTAGCACACATGGACCGGCTATTAATATCATAGCAATCTTTCTCCTCGAATATAATTATCACGATTATACCAAAAACATCTCTACTATCTCTTAAAATTTTAATCATATTCGCCTTTAGCATCTTGCTACCCCAATCCGCCAATGTACCGTTTACCCACACCTACTCTCACACTCACACCTTTCTTAATTACAATTCGATAAGATATCTTCAATATTTTATTTAATATTTTCATTAATTAATGTCAATTTAACACTTTTTAATTATCATTTTATATCGACAATTTGTTTATTTAACTAAATAAATTGTCGGGTGAGAAGAGCAAAAAGATATAAGCATACATAAATTAATATGCCCTTTTAAAACAAAATAGAACTACCATCATCAAAAACTCCTATGCTCGAATAAATATCTTTTGTTCTCTCACAAAATATATCAATCTAGTTTTCTAGCCACCAAATCTCCAAAAAGTATAATATCTTGAAGCACGGCTTTTTGTGTCACACCGTCTTTATCCATAGCTATCATAAACTCACCTCTTTTGCTAGCAAATATCGGCTGATTTATAATAGCTGTAAAGTACCAATGTCCTTCATTTCCCAACTCTTGTTTGTATGTTGACAAACCTGAAATATCAGGAACGTATATCTCTATATTTCCATTTTGATTTTCAGCTCCGACTGCTTTGAAACGATAATTTTTTGCGGTACCGCTTGATGGGGATATAAGCTTTGGCATATTCATATACATTGATAATAGATCGTTCGAACTATAAAATGGTAGTTTTTCTCTCACGTCTGACACAACCTTGCCGTTCTCTTTTTTGATGATCCTTTTAGTAACGGTTTTTGTTTGATGATTGATAGTATATATCTTATCTTTGATTTTATTAGCGCGAGAAACATGTACGATATAACTATCCGATACATACTTGCCGTTTACTATATGACCTCTGCTTATGTGTCTCTCTTGACGATTAGAACTCATTGTTTTGACTATACCTGTAGTTTTAGCATTGATGTCTATAGTATATCTATTATTAGATTCATCAAGATGCACATTGGCTATGCCAAGTTCTCCCAATACTCCAAAACTAACACCATAATTCACATCAATACTTTTTGCATAGACAAAAACACTCAAAAATAATAATATAAATACTTTTTTCATTAATATGATTCCTTTAATAATATACAACATAATAACAAAAACGCCGTGAGTTAAACGTGAAATTATTTCACAATCACACCTTATAACTTATTATGGTATAATTAAAATTAAAACAATAATTAATAACAGATGGATATAAGAGCGACTAGTCGCGAGAGCTGTCTGCTGAAGACCTAATTTGAAGCTTTGCTTCAAATTAGAGAATAAATTATAAACTAGGATAAATATGAAAAAAGTAGCCATACTCGGACGCCCAAATGTAGGCAAAAGTTCTCTTTTTAATCGTCTGGCAAAACAAAGAGATGCTATCACATCCGATGTAGCCGGCACTACAAGAGATATCAAAAAAAGAATAGTAACAATATCGGAAAACAGAGAATTTGAAGTCATAGACACCGGTGGTATTGATGATAGCAGCGCTCTTTTTTCAAAAGTAGGCGAACTGTCGCTCAAAGCTGCCAAAGATGCCGATATCATACTGTATATGGTAGATGGCAAAATGCTGCCGGATGAAGAAGACAAACAATTGTTTTATCGTCTACAAAAATTAGGCAAACCGCTAGCTCTAATAGTAAACAAGATAGACAACGACAAAGAAGAACAAGAGAGATTTTGGGAATTTATGTCATTTGGACCGGAGGTAAGTTTTGCGGTTTCTGTAAGTCATAATCGTAAATTTGTACCGTTTTATCAGTGGCTTGAAAAATACATACCGCCAAAAGTAGAGGAAAACCTGACTATTCAAGAAGAATTTGATCCGCTTTTTGATGAAGAAGAAGAAAAAGCACCGCAGCAAGCCGAAGACGACAAACATATAAAAGTAGCCATCATAGGACGCGTAAATACAGGCAAAAGCTCTTTATTGAATGCATTACTCCATGAAGAGCGTTCAGTGGTAAGCGATGTAGCCGGCACCACTATAGATCCGGTCGATGAAACCATAACGCACGAGGATTATGAGATAACATTCATAGATACTGCCGGTATCCGCCGTAGAAGCAAGATACTAGGAATTGAAAAATTTGCCCTTGGCAGAACTACCGATATGCTGGAAAAAGCGAATCTTGTACTGCTTGTCATCGATGCTACACAAGGGGTAAGCGAGCTTGACGAGAGAGTAGCAGGCCTTATAGAAAAATATCGTCTAGCATGTCTCATAGTGCTAAACAAATGGGACCTAAAAGGTGACAAAACATACGAAGAAGCTGTCGAAAATGTAAGACATAAACTCAAATTTTTGCACTATGCATCACTCATCACTATATCTGCCAAAACCGGCATGAGAGTACATAAGATCTTAGACGAGATAGTCAAAATCTATGAGAGATATTCCATGAGAATACCTACGGCCAAACTAAACGAAGTCATTCGAGAAGCTATTGGCCGTCACCATGTACCATCACATAACGGAGCATCAGTCAAAATAAAATTTGCTACTCAGTATGACAGCAAACCGCCTCGTATAGCGCTTGTCTCAAATCGTCCGGAATATATACATTTTAGCTATAAGAGATATTTGGCAAACTTTTTGAGAGAAAAGTTTGATTTCGAGGGAGTTCCACTTGAAATAATAGCAAGAAAAAGAGGAGAAAGAGACGATGATATCGATCAGTAAAAAAGGGGATAAATGCGTATATTAACCGGTATTCAAGCAAGTGGAAAGCTTCACATAGGCAATTATTTTGGAGCAATGAAACCTATGATCAAGCTTCAAGAAGAGCATGAGCTTTTTACTTTTATAGCCAACTATCATTCTTTGACCAGCTCAACCGATGCAAATGCGCTAAGACAATATACTCACGATGCGGTGATGGATTATCTATCTTTGGGGATTGATCCAAACAAGACCACCTTTTGGATACAAAGTGATGTGCCTGAAGTGCTTGAACTATATTGGATACTATCAAAATTTACTCCAATGGGACTGCTTGAGCGTGCCCATAGCTATAAAGACAAGGTAGCTAAAGGGATCCCGGCCAATCATGCGCTTTTTTCCTACCCGGTCCTTATGGCTGCAGATATACTTTTGCTTGATTCCCAAAAAATTCCTGTAGGCAAAGACCAAATTCAGCACATTGAGATCACGCGTGATATAGCTATAAAGTTTAATAATGAGTATGGTGATATATTTACGCTTCCGGAATATATTGTAGAAGATGAACTTGCTACCATTCCAGGTATTGACGGTGATAAAATGAGTAAGAGCTATGGCAATACTATAGATATATTTATGGATGAAAAAGAGTTACAAAAACAATGCAATAAAATAGTAACCACATCTACTCCTCTTGGTGAACCTTTGGATTTTAACAACTGTAATGTATATGCACTTGCGTCTCTGTTTTTAGATGACAATGGAAGAAAAGAACTTCAAACTAGATATCAAAGCGGCTTGGAAGGATATGGGCATTTCAAAAAATATCTAAAAGAACTCATCTGGAATGAATTTGCCGAAGCCAGAGAAAAAAGAGCTTATTATGAGGCAAATCCTCATATAGTAGAAGATATACTTGAAAATGGTGCATCAAAAGTCAAAAAATTGGCTCAAACAAAACTAAGAATTGTAAAAGACGCTGTAGGCTTGAGATAATGAGCAATGATATACTATTACTCATTGCTGATAGTATTGGTATCATTGCATTTGCCCTAAGCGGACTGTTTATAGCTACCAAAGAACGTCTTGACTTGCTTGGTCTTTTTATAATAGCATTTTTAACTGCACTTGGCGGCGGTGTCATTCGTGATATCATCATAGACAGGCCTCCTATGAGCTTTACTCATTATTTACCTGCATTTCTTGTCATAAGCGTTATTGTAATCGGGCTTTTATTTAAATTGCACAAAAAAAGTGAGATAGCAAGCCATTATCTATTTATCTTCTCGGATACTTTGGGGCTTGTATCGTTTGCTATTACAGGCGCGCTTTTGGGTATAGGAGCAGATTTTCACATCATTGGAGTAATGTTTTTAGCCCTAATAACTGCTGTCGGTGGTGGAGTCGTAAGGGATATGCTTCTTAACGAAGTACCACTGCTGCTAAAAAGTGATTTTTATGGAAGTATCGCTTTGCTCGTTGGAATGACTCTTTATTTTTTATACATTGAAGATATGCTCAATAGTGCTTCGATTTTGGCAGTCTTTTTATGCGGAATTTTGTTGCGTCTTATTGCCTTTTATAGAGATTGGCATCTGCCAAAATTATAAATATAATTATTAAATATTAAACGTTTTATTAAAATATATATGTTATTATAAATTTTAATTTTAAATAAGGAACGATGCGATGAAATTTAAATATATAATAAGTAGTATAATGATCATAACTCTTTTAAGCGGTTGTATCGGTCGCGTTGAGAAAGTTACTCCTGCGGTGCAAGCAGGTGACGATAACTTAGGTTGTACGCAAATCCTAGAATCAATGGTCCTCAACTCTCAAGAGGCAGAAAAGTTGATCAAAGAATACAACGAAAATTCAGATACAAGTATAAATGTCAAAGGTGTGTTTATCGTCTTTCCTGTCGTATTTATAAATAGCATACCTACCCCGGCAGAAAAAGCTCGTGCTTTTGCCAAAAGAAATCAAGTCTTAGCCGAACGCTATCGTCTAAAAAACTGTTCTCCAAAAATTGAAGAATATACCGAAAATAGAATTTTATTGGATACAAATTATTCCAAACTTTCTACCCCAAGAAAACAATAAAATATATATTATCTAACCTCTGTGTCAAAAATAAGCATGGGGGTTAATTAAATTACTATCCTATCTATCTCAATATTATCACCAAGTATTTGTTCTATCATGAAAGGATTTATGTCTCCGGTCGATGCGATGTGCAGCTGAGTTTCTCCACTATTTATATGTCCGCGTTCTTTGAGTAAAGAAAGAAGCCTTTTTGAAATCGCATCAGCAGTTTGAATTAACTCAACCGGATGAGCCATGACTTGTTTTATGGCTTTGCCCACTAATGGATAATGAGTACATCCAAGCACGATAGTATCCACATTGGCTTCCCTCATGGGAGCCAACCAATGCTCAAGCATAGAGATAGTTTTTGGCGTATCTATCTCCCCTTTTTCTATCTGCTGAACCAGTCCATCACAAGCTTGCTCAAAAACTTCAACTGAATATTGATCGCTAAGCTTATCTACAAGATCTTTATATTTCTCACCGTTTAGCGTGGCAGGAGTAGCCAATATGCCGACTTTTTTGGTTATACTGTGTGAAATAGCAGGTTTGAGCCCTGGTTCTGTTCCGACGATAATAAGATTTGGATATCTTACTCTAAGTTCGGCTATCGCTGCGCTTGTAGCAGTATTGCAAGCAACAACTAGCGCGTCTATATTGTGATTGCGAATAAAGTATTCAGTAATGGCAATACTAAAGTCTGTTATCTGTTGTTTTGTTTTTTCTCCGTAAGGAGCATTTAGAGTATCGGCTATATAATATATCTGGATACCTTTTAAGTGCTTGAGCATTGCACTAACTACTGTTAAACCACCCAAACCGGAGTCAAATACACCAATATTCATTTTTACCGCCAATCAATAGATTGTTTTGGCTGTTTGCTTATCACAATGACAAACTCACACCCACACCCAAACTACAAACTATGTTATGCACCATCATTCATAATAGAGAGAAATTCTTCGTTATTTTTAGTCTTAAGCATTTTAGAGAATAAGAACTTAAGGCCTTCTACCTCTTCCATATTTTGCATGGCATTTCTGATAGCCCATACTTTTTGCAATGTATCAGGAGTAAGTAAAAGTTCTTCTTTTCTAGTACCTGATTTGATCACATCAATTGCCGGGTAGATACGGCGATCTGCTACATAACGGCTAAGTATTACTTCTGAGTTACCGGTACCTTTGAACTCTTCAAAGATTACCTCATCCATACGACTGCCTGTTTCTATAAGTGCAGTTGCTATGATCGTGAGGCTTCCGCCCTCTTCTATATTTCTAGCTGCTCCAAAAAATCTCTTTGGTTTATGCAAAGCATTGGCATCCACACCGCCTGAAAGTACTTTACCCGAGCTTGGAGTAACTGTATTGTAAGCTCTAGCTAGTCTTGTAATGGAGTCAAGCAATATAATGACATCTTTGCCGAGCTCAACGCGTCTTTTGGCTTTTTCTATAACCATCTCGGCCGTTCTGACATGATTTTGTGCAGGCAGGTCAAATGTTGAGCTATATACTTCTCCTTTAACTGAACGCTGCATATCGGTGACCTCTTCTGGTCTCTCATCTACTAGCAATACCATTAGTGAAGCATCTGGATTATTATATGTGATACCGTGGGCAAGTTCTTTTAAAAGCTCTGTTTTACCAGTTCTAGGAGGAGCAACTATCAATGCTCTTTGACCTTTACCTATAGGAGTAAATAGATCCAGTACCCGGCCTGTAAGTTTCATTGGATTGTATTCAAGCTTAAGTTGTTCGCTGGCATACAATGGTGTGAGGTTATCGAATAATGGTCGTTGTTTAGAGATTTCAGGAGACAGATAGTTGATGGCTTCTATTTTTAGAAGCGCATAATATTTCTCTTGATCTTTTGGCGGACGTACTTGTCCTGTTACTATATCACCGCTACGAAGTGAAAATAGTTTTATTTGAGTGCTGCTTACATATGTATCGTTACTAGAATTGGCAAAATTACTATCAATTGAACGTAAAAATCCATATCCATCATTCATAAGCTCCAATATTCCGGTAAAAAGTATATATCCGCCTTGACTGACTTGTGATTTTAAAATTTCAAATATAAGGTCTCTTCTAGGTAACTCATGTGGATTTTCCACTTTCATCTCTTCAGCAATTTCGAGAAGCTGATTTAGTGGTTTTTGCTGTAATTCTTCCACCTTATAACCTTCTACGGGTACATGTGTTCTACTTTTACGGTTATGGTGACTGGGTTTTTTTTGATCGCTCATTGTGCCTCTTACTATTGCATGGAATATATGGTTATGAAGATAAAATAGGCAAATTGCCATAAGTTTATATATGTATTATACTATCTTGACTCTTAAAAAATTAAATCTTTCAAATAAACCATCTCTATTTATTTTTATTTTGGTAAAATAGACAACTTTAAAAAATAAGGCTAGGCGTTGGCAAAGGTAAAATGTACGCACTGTAATCTAATATTTGATGAAAGTGCGATGATAATAGAAAAAATAAACAATGAAACATGCCACTTTTGTTGTCACGGGTGTCAAGGAGTATATCATCTTTTAAGAAGTGAAGGTTTAGATACATTTTATGATAAATTAGGTGGAACAACCCTAACTCCTCCAACAAATACAATTCAAGATGATCTAGAAAAATTTGATCTAGATGGATTTCGCAACAAATATGTCAAAATACTCCCGGATGGAACTAATGAAATAAACTTGATTATAGAAGGTATTCACTGCTCTGCATGCGTATGGCTCAATGAAAAAGTACTTCACAAAACTGACGGTATTATAGAGGCTACCATAAACTATACCAACAATAAAGCAAAAGTCATATGGGACAATGAAGTCATAGATCTTTCGCAAATCATACAAACAATTCGCTCTATAGGATATGATGCCTTTCCGTATGATCCGGCATTACAAGAAGAAAGAGCCGTCAAAACTCGCAGGGATTACTATGCACGTATTCTTGTAGCGGTATTTGGCATGATGAATATCATGTGGATTGCGATTGCACAATATGCAGGATATTTTAGTGGTATTGAGCAAAAATTCAAAGATATACTAAATGTTGCGGAATTTGTATTGGCAACTCCTGTTTTATTCTATAGCGGATGGGTCTTTTATCGTGGAGCATATTTTGGCTACAGGAACCGGATTGTCAATATGGACACCTTGGTGGCCGCCGGAGCGACTTTGGCTTATATTTATTCTATATATGCGATGGTTAGCAGGCATGGAGAGGTCTATTTCGATTCTGTCGTTATGATCATTACTTTTGTACTTGTGGGCAAATATTTAGAAGTACTTAGCAAAAAACATGCTGTTGATACACTTGATCTTCTTACTAGTACTATACCTACAGAGGTTATGGTTGTTCGCGATGGAGTCAAAAGTCTCATAGCCGTAGAAAATATAGCCATTGACGATATCATAGAGGTCAAAGCCGGAGAAAAAATTGTCATTGATGGTATTATTACCGATGGTGCCGGATCATTTGACCAAAGTTCACTTACAGGAGAAAGCATACCTGTACACAAACAAACCGGGGATGCCATATTGAGCGGTTCTATTTGCCTAGATAGTGTCGTACAATATAAAGCTACCAAAGATGCTTCAAATTCATTGCTTCACTCCATTGTCAACCTACTCGAAGAATCAATGACAAAAAAACCAAAAATAGAACAACTTGCCAATAGCATATCAGGCTATTTTTCTGTTGCTATACTTACTATTGCTATAGCAACATTTGCAGGCTGGTATCTATATGACGGTAATTTTGAAAAAGCTCTTATCATATCTATATCGGTCATTGTCATAGCGTGCCCGTGTGCTTTGGGGCTAGCTACCCCAATGTCCACTTTGGTTGGTATCAGTGTAGCAGCCAAAAGAGGAATATTATTTAAAGAAGCAACTTTTCTAGAGACTATGGCAAAAAGCACCATGGTTGCAATTGACAAAACAGGCACCATAACAGAGGGCAAACCTTCTGTTGTAAACGCAGCTATTCATAAAGAGTTTGATCATCAACTTTTATATTCATTAGTAGCTTCATCAAATCACCCTATTAGTCAGGGGGTCAAGAGATACTTAGAAGATCACAACGATAATCTTCAAGAACTCAAACTCAAAGAGATGCAAACACTCCAAGCTAAAGGGGTAATCGCAAGATACAACACGCAATTACTCGCAGGCGGCAATAGCGCGTTAATGGAAGAACTTGGCATTAAAACCACATTTTCGTCAAAGCATTCATTGTTCTTTTTTGCGATAGACGGGATACTTGTTGCATCATTTGAACTCAGTGACAAACTTCGAGCAGGAGCAAAAGAAGCTATAGAAAAACTAAAATCTATGAATTTAAAAATATCTATGCTCACGGGGGATCATGCGCTAAGTGCAAATGCAATAGCCAAAGAAGCCGGCATTGATAATGTATACGACAATCTGTTGCCTCAGGATAAAGCAGCCCTTATTGATAAATTCCATGACAAAAAAGAAATAGTCATTATGGTAGGCGATGGGATAAACGATTCCATAGCACTTGCTAAAGCTGATATCGCAATAGCAATGGGAAGTGGTGCCGACATAGCTATAAGCGTGAGTGATGTGGTATTGCTGGATGAAAAACCGCAAAAGATCACTGAAGCTTACCGTATATCAAAAAGAACATACCAAGCTATCAAAGAAAATCTTGGCTTTTCGATTGTTTATAACATAATAGCAGTGCCATTGGCTGTAATGGGGTTTGTCTATCCACTTGTGGCTGCATTGTCTATGAGTCTCAGTTCTCTTGTAGTTGTAGGAAATTCTATTAGAATTAAAAGTATAAAATTAGACAAAGGAGATAAAAATGAGTAGTAACATCATGATCTTAATGCTAAGCGTATCTACGTTTCTTGGTGCCCTAGGTTTGGTAGCACTGCTTTGGGGACTAAAGACAGGACAATTTGATGATCAATCAAAGTTTATTGATGGGGCTAGATATGACAACGAAGAAGAGCTAAGAGATGCAGTAATGATGGAAAAAAAGAAAAAAGCCCAAAAAGAGAAAAGAGAAAAAGAAAAAAATTATAGACCCGCAGACTAATATAGGACAAATTATGATACAAAAATCAATTTTTAGAGAATACGATATTCGTGGTATATTTGAGAGTGAATTAAACGAGCAAAGCGTCAAACTTATAGGATATTTTTTGGGGCTCAAGATTAAAAAACTTGGCGGTGTAGTTGCCATAGGGTATGATGCTAGGACTCACTCTCCGATTTTAAGAGATTATCTAGCAAGCGGACTCAATCATGCCGGCTGTATGGTCCTAGATATGGACATGGTAGCAACTCCTGTTAATTATTTTGTCAATTTTGTACAACCCGAAAATATCGACAAGCAAGTAAATGCTTCAATCATGATAACAGGCTCGCACAATCCGAGCGAGTATAATGGATTTAAGATCACCGTGAACAAAAAACCGTTTTTTGGCGAAGATATTTATGCTCTAGGCGATGAAATCATAGCAAACCAAGATATGCCTATAGAAGATGATACTGCCACAACATTTATAGATACCAAAAAAGATTATATTGATTTCATAATAGATCATTTTTCTCATCTCAAAGGAATGGAGCAAAAAATTATTCTTGATTGCGGCAATGGAGTAGCCGGTACTGTGGTGACTGATATTTTTGATGCGTTAGAACTCAACTATACGGCTCTTTTTGTAGAACCTGACGGAACATTCCCAAATCACCATCCAGACCCTACAGAAGAACATAATTTGGTTGATATCAAAAGGGAGCTGAAAGGTGATTTTGAAATAGGTTTTGCATATGACGGGGATGCTGACCGCATAGCAGTACTAACTAAAAAACATAATATCAAAGGCGATATTCTAGCTATTCTTTTATCGAGCCAGATGGAAAATCCAACAGTTATAGGTGAGGTGAAATGCTCATCAGTGATGTATGATACTATCAACCAATACGGCAAAGCTGTGATGTACAAAACCGGACACTCAAATCTGAAGGTTAAAATGAAAGAAGAAAATGCACAGCTTGCTTGCGAAGTAAGCGGTCATGTATTTTTTGGGGATAGATACTTTGGATTTGATGATGCCATCTATGCAACTCTTAGGGTTCTTGAACTTATAAACAACGGTATGGATCTGGATAGCGAAATAGAAAAACTCCCGGTACTTTTCTCAACAGAAGAGATAAAGGTCAAAACCACCGAAAGCCAAAAGTTTGCCATCATAGCACAATTAAAAACATTGCTACAAAATCCTCCTGTCGATTTTCCTGCTATAAAAAGCATCATTGATGTCGATGGCGTAAGAGTTAATTTCGCAGATGGCTGGGGACTTGTAAGAGCCAGCAACACTACTCCTGTACTTGTCACAAGGTTTGAGTCAACTTCTAATGAATCGGCTAAACTGTATGAAGAAAAACTCAATGATCTTATAATCCGATCAAAAGAGATGATATAAAAAAACCGACTTTATTTTGATATCACCAAAAATAATTTTCAAACAAAAACAATAAAATTTATTTTATTGTTTTTTAATATTATACTTTAACTATCAAAGAGTTTTTTGGGTATGCTCGATATATAGATCCAAGCTATCATCCATTGCTTTAGTCTTAGAACCAAACCAAGGAAAATGACCATACAAAATAGAAAGTGATCTATGCGCATACGCAGGAGAGTTTTTATTTATGGCGTATTGATACAACGCTACAGCTAAAGATGTTCTGTCTGCTCCTGTTTTGCAGTGTATAAGTATAGGTTTTGGTGCATTTTTGATAATTTCTACAATTTCTGTCATTGACTCAACTGAGATCATCTCCCTGTCTCCTATCGGATATTCATGCATTTCTATACCAAGTTTATTGGCAGCCACTATCTCATCTTTGTACCATTTTTTATTTTTATGTCTTCTAGTTTTTCTCAGATTTAATATTGATTTGATTCCAAACACTTTCAAATAAAAAAGATTAAAGAAAAAAAGTTGAGCGGATCTATATACATTACTATCCACTTTGTGAAAATTACCATAAATAAAAAAATAAATCCCCAAACACAAAGCAATTGATAACAAAATAACAATATATATCACTTAAGACCCTTAAACACAATATCTAAATCGCAATATTATATCTTTAAAAGATAAATTTCAATCGCTAAAATCTTTGACGCTTTTATCTAAACTGGGAAACTTTTTAGCAATTCCCCTCTTAAACTTATCCCACTTTTTTACACATCTTTTAATTCCAAATATTGGAAAATATTCAAGAAATTGAATTTGATTATTATCCCCTATGCCATCTATTACAACGAGTTTATAATCAAATTCGTTTTCTTTTTTAACCAAAATATTATCCATATCAAGATCTGAAAACAATATGTATTCTTTTATAAGATACTCTCTCAAATTTTCGATTAACTCTGTCATTTTAGAAGTTATAGTTTTATCATTTAAGCTAAAATAATATTCCAAATTTTTAGATATATTACCGTCATAATCCCTCACAAGCTCATATAGGTTGCCCCTTCCTATATTTGTTACAATATCACCCTTGTAGTCAGCTATCATATCAAATGATTTGCCTCTTTTGTGAAGTCTTCTTAGGTAATTTATCTCTCTTTGCGCGCTTCTTTTAGCTCTTTTTAAAGGTATTTTTATGCATAAATCATTATCCCCAGGATAGATATAGCATTTTCTGCCCATGCCCTCACCAAGTAACAAATCTTCACTCAGCGTTAAAAAATCTTTTTGATTTGCCATGAAATCATTTTCCTCTTCTATATGTGACTTAATAATTTTATTATAACAAAGTTATTAAATTTTTTGGCACGATGTGTAATAATTTTATTTACAAATTTAATCTACCTCTTTCACTATTAACTCTACTCTTATAGTGATATGCTAAAATACACATAATATATAATTCAACATTTTATACATTGCCAAAAGGTTAAAAATGATCAAAAAATGCTTATTCCCTGCAGCTGGATACGGGACAAGGTTTCTACCTGCAACCAAAGCAATGCCAAAAGAGATGCTGCCAGTCCTCACAAAACCACTTATCCAATACGGAGTAGAAGAAGCTATACAAGCAGGCATAAATACTATGGCAATAGTTACAGGCAGGGGTAAAAGGGCAATAGAAGATCATTTTGACATCAGCTATGAACTAGAACATCAGATCAAAGGGACAGCAAAAGAGAAGCAACTTGCAGATATTCGCCACATTATTGATAAATGCACTTTTTCTTACACTCGCCAAACCGAGATGAAAGGCTTGGGTCATGCCATACTCACAGGAGAAACCCTCATAGGCGATCAACCTTTTGCAGTTATCTTAGCAGATGATCTATGTCAAGATGGCGAAGAGGGAGTATTATCCCAAATGGTCAAGATATATGAGCAATATCAATGCTCGATAGTAGCCATCGAAGAGATCCCAAAAGAAGAAACAAATAAATATGGGATAATAGCAGGTAAATTAGTAGATGGGAATGATGATATATATCGCGTAAGTGATATGGTAGAAAAACCAGATCCCGCTGATGCTCCTAGCAATCTGGCAATTATAGGTAGATATATACTCACACCAGATATCTTTGATATCCTAAAAGATACCAAACCAGGTAAAGGCGGAGAGATCCAGATCACAGATGCCTTGCTGACTCAAGCTAGAGAGGGGAGAGTGATCGCTTATAAATTTAAAGGCAAAAGATTCGATTGCGGAAGCGTACAAGGATTTGTAGAAGCTACAAATCACTTTGCCAAACTAGAAGGAGTTTTATGAAAATTGCCATTGCAGGCACAGGATATGTAGGACTAAGCAACGGAATGCTGCTAGCCCAACATAATGAAGTGGTAGCTTTAGATATCATCCCGGAAAAAATAGAACTCTTGAACAATAGAAAGTCACCTATCGAAGATAAAGAGATAGAAGAATTTTTGCAAAGAGATGATTTGGATTTTAAAGCAACATTGGATAAAAATGAAGCTTACAAGGATGCTGACTTTGTAATCATAGCAACTCCAACTGACTATGACCCTCAGACTAATTATTTCAATACTAGATCAATAGAGTTTGTCATAAACGATGTCTTGAGCATTAATCCAAATGCAGTGATGGTTATTAAATCCACTATTCCTGTAGGCTACACCAAAACACTGAAAGAAAAGTTTAATACTGACAACATCATCTTTTCTCCTGAATTCCTCAGAGAAGGCAAAGCCCTATATGATAACTTATATCCAAGCAGGATCATTGTCGGAGAACAAAGTGAGAGAGCCAAAGTTTTTGCTAATCTCTTAGCCGGTGGTGCCATAAAAAAAGATATACCTATCCTTTTTACAGACAGCACAGAGGCTGAAGCTATCAAGCTGTTTGCAAATACATACCTAGCGATGAGAGTTGCTTATTTTAATGAACTTGACAGCTATGCAGAAACACACGGTTTAGATAGCAGACAAATAATTACCGGTATTGGTTTAGACCCTAGAATAGGAATGCACTATAACAACCCGTCATTTGGCTATGGCGGTTATTGTTTACCAAAAGACACCAAACAATTATTGGCCAATTATGCCGATGTGCCAAGCAACATCATAAGAGCAATTGTAGATGCAAATAGTACAAGAAAAGACTTCATTGCTGATCAAATCCTTAGCCGTGATCCAAAAGTTGTAGGAATCTACAGACTTGTTATGAAAGCTGGATCAGATAATTTTAGATCTTCTGCTATACAGGGAATCATGAAAAGGATCAAAGCCAAGGGTGTTGAAGTAGTCATTTATGAGCCTACGTTGCATGAAGATGAGTTTTTTCATTCAAAAGTGATTAAGGATTTAGATGAGTTCAAAAAACTCTCTGACGTCATTATCGCCAATCGTCACGCTGATGTGCTGGATGATGTGGCAGACAAAGTTTATAGTCGTGATTTATTTGGGAATGATTAAGGGTATTTTATGAAAATATTAGTAACAGGAACTGCAGGATTTATAGGATTTCATCTGGCAAAAAAACTGCTGGAACGGGGCGATGAAGTCATCGGGATTGACAATATAAACGATTATTATGATGTCAATCTCAAATATGCTAGGCTAAACGAGCTTGGTATTGAAGCACATGATTGCAAGAGTAATGAGATAATCCGATCTTCTAAATTCCCAAATCATAAGTTTGTAAAGATGGATCTAGCCGATAAGCCTGCAATGGAAGAACTTTTTAAAACACAAAAGTTTGATGCTGTATGCAATCTAGCGGCACAAGCAGGAGTGCGATACTCCATAGAAAATCCCGATGCCTATATCCAAAGCAATATCGTTGGATTTATGAATATCTTGGAGTGCTGCCGTCATTATAACGTCAACAATCTATGTTATGCTTCCAGCTCTTCTGTATATGGACTAAATACAGAGCAACCATTTAAAACCACAGATAAAACAGATACTCCTATCAGCCTATATGCAGCTACCAAAAAATCAAATGAGCTTATGGCTCATACATATAGTCATTTATATGGCATCAAAACAACAGGGCTTAGGTTTTTTACAGTTTACGGACCTTGGGGAAGGCCCGATATGTCTCCTATTCTCTTTGCAGATGCCATTACTCAAGATAAAGAGATAAAAGTATTTAATCATGGTGATATGAGTAGAGATTTTACATACATAGATGACATTGTTGATGGAATTATCAATGTCATAGACAATCCTTCAGAAAAATATAGCATCTATAATATCGGCAATAATGCTCCGGTTCAGTTGCTCGAATTCATCCAAACACTCGAAAACGCTTTTGGCAAGACAGCCAAAAAGTTTTTTATGGATATGCAGCCAGGAGATGTCAAATCAACCTATGCAGATATAGATGACCTAGTAAGAGATTTTGACTATAAACCAGATACGGATTTAACTGAAGGCATTGGTGAATTTGCAAAGTGGTATAGAGAGTTTTATTACATATAAAAACTAAATTATCATTATAGATCAAGTAAGTCGTAGATAAAGTTATTGTTAGAAGATACTAAGCATTAAATATTAAACTTAGTCGCTTTTTGCACATTTCTCAGCTTCATAATTTTCTATTTGCTTTTCTAAATCTATTAGAACTTTATCTATATTATTTTTAGTAATTACAATGCCAAATTCTTTTATATCTTGCTGTCCTGAAATTATTCTAGAAATATTTTGGGCAGCATCAGGATAATAATGATCACCATCTTTAGAATAGATCTCATAATTTTCAGACAACTTACTTGGCAGTGTAAAAAAATAAATCTTATCAAATACTAAAACCATATCTTTTATCCATTTAAAATAATACTCTCTGAGTTTTTTATCGTTATAAAGAACAGATAAAAAAGGTTGCGACAATGGAGTAGTATATACAATAAAATTTGTTTTATTATTTTGATCTTTCAAATTTTGTAAAATTGCGGAATAGTTTTTATCATATACCGCCATACTCTGCCAATATGTCTTGCTTCGGCTTTTTGCGCGTTTTTCTACTTTTTTGACATCTTGTTTGTCTGCAATAACAACATTACTTCTATTGTACGATCTACCACCGGCATGATTGGTTATTGACCTAAAAATATTTGTTAATGAATATTGCATTGCATCCAAAGACATATAATGTGACAAAACGTATGATGGCTTTCTTTCCAAATCTGACAAATAGTCTGGTTTGTCATTTTTCTCTTTGGTTTGCCCACATCCGTAAAAATCCAATCCCAAAATAATATTGTTAAATTCCTTACCTTTTAAAGATTTTCCATAATTAATAAAATATTTATATTCATATGGCTCAGCGCTGCTAAAAGCGAAATTAAAAACCTTTAAATTTCCGAATTTATTTTGGTTATAATATGTGCTTCTGCTGCTTCCTAAAAGAAGCGTATCTATATTGTTTAAATTTTCATTATATTTTAATTTAATAGATTTTTGCAATCTCTCATCAATATCTACTTGCAAAGTATTCAGTCTATGGGAATGTGTAAAAAACCATAATGGATCAATGAAAAAATTAAGACCGACAGCAAAAGGAATAACAATAATAACAATAGAAAACCATATTTTTAACCATTTTTTTTGTTTCATACCATTATTCCTAAAAATTAAAATATAAAAATTCTGTTACTTTATTTAATGATAAAACACCGCTTATAAAAGCCATGACCGATATCAAAACAGTTATATAATTAAATTTAAAATTATCTAATTTTTGATTTGAATTTTTAAATAATAGAATTAAAATAAATCCTATTATCATCCAAATCAAAATATCCGAATCATTTCCGATGTTTTGTGTAATACCTCCAAAAGTGACTTGCTTACATGAATGTAAAAAATACAGATATTTTTCATACTTGTCATCAAATATAATGCCATTAAGCCCGATCATGCCTCTAAAAACTTTTAGGGCATCGCCCCACTCATTAGCACGGAAAAAAACCCAGGTTATATTGATAAAATTGAAAGTAATAAACCATGCAAACACTTTATTCATTGCTAAGCCCATTTGCTGCCAAGCTCGATGAATAACAATGGCAATTCCATGCAAGGCTCCCCAAGCAACAAACATCCATGAAGCACCATGCCAAAGACCTCCGATCAAAAAGACAGTAAAAAGGTTAGCATAGGTACTAAACTCACCGTTGCGATTTCCGCCTAAAGGGATATAAACATAATCACGCAAAAAACGAGACAAGGTAATATGCCAGCGTCTCCAAAAATCTTGTATATTTAGTGATTTATAAGGACTGTTAAAATTGATTGGGAGCTTGATGTTGAACAACAAAGCAACACCAAGCGCCATATCGGTATAACCGCTAAAATCAAAATAGAGTTGAAAAGTATAAGATAATGACGTTGCCCATGCTTCAAAAAAACTAAGCATTGAAGAGTTATCAAATCCTGAATTTGCCCATTTGGCAAATGTATCTGCTATTATTACTTTTTTAAATAAACCAATAGAGAACAAAAAGAGTCCAGCTGAAATATTACGGTAATTGATAATTTTACTTTTAACAGAATCAAACTGTGGCATCATTTCCTTATGATGCAAAATAGGTCCAGCCAAAAGATGAGGGAAAAAAGTGACAAAGAGAGTATAATTAAGATAATCCATCTCTTTTACTTCGCCACGATACGCATCCACCAAATAAGCAATTTGAGTAAAAGTAAAAAAGCTAATGCCTAGCGGCAACACTATATGCATTAAATCCCAATGTGTTCCTAAAGCAGTATTGACATTTGCAATAAAAAAATCCATATATTTAAAATAACCAAGAAGAAGAATATTGGCACTTATGCCAAATATTAATACGCTTTTCTTAGAAATACCCTTTTGCTGCTTATTATTACGTGAAATAATTGTGCCTATAGTAAAATTAAAAAGAATAGACCCTAAAATAAGAGGCAAATAGATAATATTCCACCAAGAATAAAAAAAGAGTGAAGCAAATACCATCCAAGCCTTTGAGGCATAAGTAAGCCGCTTATTATTTAACCAAAAGTATATAAAAAAAGTTATAGGCAAAAAAGCAAATATAAATATATAGGAGTTAAAGAGCAAGCAATTTCCTTTTTATGGTTTTAGAAACCTCTATTTAAAACAAATTTGTTTTACAATACATCACAATTTCTAGACAGATTCTGTACTGACTTTTTCTTGTCTTAACTTTGCGAATTTTGGTTAGCATTAATTCTCCTGACAAACTCTAGAATAAATAAGATTTAAATAGCTCTATTAACGCGCTATGATTATTTGTATTTTACAAACTTAATTTTCTTTTTAAATCAATCATATGATTGTAGCTATTCAGATCATTAGTGCTTATAAAAGTTGGTCCATTTTGAAAAGTATAAGGAATTGGGATTTTCAAAAAATTTAATAATTTTAATTTACTATTATATTTCAAATCAGATATAAAAAGATTATATTTAAAATGGAGTTTTAAAAATTTTTCATACCCTGTTTTTGTAAATCTATGTAGATGTGGATCACTATACTCTTCACAATTTTTATGAAAATATAAAGATTCTGAAATACCCAGCATCACTTGAATTGTTTTTTTAAAAGTAAATTCATTTGGAACATGACTAAAAAGTATTCCTTTTTTAGTTAAAGAAGTTTTTATATTATAAAGTGTTTTGTCCGGATACAAAAGATGCTCAAATACGTCTGAGCAAATTGCGATATCAAAAGTACCCAAATCGGGCATAATATCTTTATCAAAATCTAACTCATGAAATTCTATACCGGACTCATTAAAGCTCTTAATATATTTATCACCAGAATCTAATGCTACTTTTCTTTTGGCTTCGATTTTATTCAAAAAACTAGGACTTCCAGATCCAAACTCAATAATAGAATCAAAATCCATAAGCTCAATAAATTCTAAATAAAGATTTCGCCAGTATCCGACTCCTTTATCTTTGTGAATTTCTATATTATATTTTGCAAGCGATAATTTTTCCATTATTTGTTCCCTTTAAGTCCATATTTTTTAAGTATCTCCATATAGTCGAGTGTAACTTTATCTTTAAAATCCGGATCGATATGATCTTCGGAATCACCTATAATATTGCTAGAATATGCAAATACATTTGGTATGAATATTATATCTTTATTTAATGAATTTATTTTTTTTATCAATTTATCTACCTTGTGTTTTTCGTCTTCATAGATATTTTCCAATATTGGTCCATTAACATAAAAACATTTGAGATTGTTTTTTTTACAAATGTGTTCAAGCTCTTGATATACTAATTTTTTATGATTTGCCAGATTGAATTCATCATAATTTTTTACTGATGATAGTGCAATTAATCCATTTGAAAATTTTTTATTTTTTTGTTCATTATAATCAATATCTAAATTTATTGAATTTTTTATTTTATTTTTTCCCAAAAGCCACCCTATTTCTTTTGGATTTGTTTTATAAATTAAATATTCCGTAAATAAATTTTTGTCAGTGAAATAGTTATAATTAAATAAATCTGAAAAACTATAAAGTGTATCAAAATATCCAGTATATGAAAAATCTCTTCCCCAAATATTTAAGGTGTGCATAAAAATAACATTCTGTAGCTTTGGAAAATGTTTCAAAGAATGCTTAAGCATGTTAATATCTGATTCAACCCCAAAAGAACCAGTTAATGCTAAATTATATGAATTTAAGCCTGTATTGGCATTGAATAAATTCGCATTTATCGCATTTCCACAAGAACTATCCCCTATAAAAACTGTATTAATATCTTTATTGATATCTTTATTATCAAATTTAGAAAATTGGTATTTTCTTAACACATCATTTTTTTGTGTAGAAAAATCAAGAGTGTTTATAATGGCAGCTGCAGCTAGTATAACGAATACGCCATAAATTGTAAAAATGGTAAATTGTTTATTGTTCATATTGTTCATGTCTTTAAAAATTAAAATACAAAAATTTACTATAAGAATTAAGATATGCAAAGCTAAACACTAGTAATAATATTATAAAAATCAAATTTTTATAATATGGTCTAAAAGCATTGGTCAACTCATTTGAATTTTTAAATATTAATAAGAAAAAAAATGATGCTATGATCAACAAAAAAGTCTCCGTTCTCATTTTTGTAGAAAAACTTCCAAAATCGACATTTATGATATTTTGATTAAAAATCAATAGCTTTGAAAACTTATTATCTATTAAAATTTGTCCAAAAAACATAGATTTTATAATATTTATCGCATCGCCCCACTCATTAGCACGGAAAAAAACCCAGGTTATATTGATAAAATTGAAAGTAATAAACCATGCAAACACTTTATTCATTGCTAAGCCCATTTGCTGCCAAGCTCGATGAATAACAATGGCAATTCCATGCAAGGCTCCCCAAGCAACAAACATCCATGAAGCACCATGCCAAAGACCTCCGATCAAAAAGACAGTAAAAAGGTTAGCATAGGTACTAAACTCACCGTTGCGATTTCCGCCTAAAGGGATATAAACATAATCACGCAAAAAACGAGACAAGGTAATATGCCAGCGTCTCCAAAAATCTTGTATATTTAGTGATTTATAAGGACTGTTAAAATTGATTGGGAGCTTGATGTTGAACAACAAAGCAACACCAAGCGCCATATCGGTATAACCGCTAAAATCAAAATAGAGTTGAAAAGTATAAGATAATGACGTTGCCCATGCTTCAAAAAAACTAAGCATTGAAGAGTTATCAAATCCTGAATTTGCCCATTTGGCAAATGTATCTGCTATTATTACTTTTTTAAATAAACCAATAGAGAACAAAAAGAGTCCAGCTGAAATATTACGGTAATTGATAATTTTACTTTTAACAGAATCAAACTGTGGCATCATTTCCTTATGATGCAAAATAGGTCCAGCCAAAAGATGAGGGAAAAAAGTGACAAAGAGAGTATAATTAAGATAATCCATCTCTTTTACTTCGCCACGATACGCATCCACCAAATAAGCAATTTGAGTAAAAGTAAAAAAGCTAATGCCTAGCGGCAACACTATATGCATTAAATCCCAATGTGTTCCTAAAGCAGTATTGACATTTGCAATAAAAAAATCCATATATTTAAAATAACCAAGAAGAAGAATATTGGCACTTATGCCAAATATTAATACGCTTTTCTTAGAAATACCCTTTTGCTGCTTATTATTACGTGAAATAATTGTGCCTATAGTAAAATTAAAAAGAATAGACCCTAAAATAAGAGGCAAATAGATAATATTCCACCAAGAATAAAAAAAGAGTGAAGCAAATACCATCCAAGCCTTTGAGGCATAAGTAAGCCGCTTATTATTTAACCAAAAGTATATAAAAAAAGTTATAGGCAAAAAAGCAAATATAAATATATAGGAGTTAAAGAGCAAGCAATTTCCTTTTAGTATTAATTTTTGAATTAATTTTTATTTGATATTTAAATCCGATTTATTTTTTTAAAATATAATAAATATATTATAATATTATTTTGTTTTGATTGAAGTTTAATATTGTTTAATTGATATTATTTTTAATTAGATTACCTGTAAAAAACAGATATTTTTTAATTATTTCATTTTTATCAAATTTTTTAATATATTTATCTGTAATTTCCGGATAGCTTTTGAGTGCAAGATTTATTTTATTTGCCAAATCATTAGGATCGTTTACTTTTGCCAGATACACTCCAAGCTCATCAACCAATATCTCCCTGGGTCCTGTATCGCAATCCGTACTTACTACGGGAGTTTTTAATATCAGACTTTCAACAATAACCCTGGGAAGCCCTTCTCTCTCAGAACTCATGATAAGCATTTTTGCATTTTTTATAAAAGGATACGGATTTGCAGTAAATGGTTGAAATATAATTCTCTCTTTTTTGATCCCTAAGCGTTTGATCCATTCTAATATTTGTTTGTTTTCCTCTGTTCCTAAAAGCAATAATTTTATTTTTTTATCTTTTATTTTAGAAAAGGCTTCCAGTAAAATATCTTGTCTTTTCCTTTTGAAATCCGAACCTATCTGAATCAAATAATCTTCACTAGGCAATATTGCCGGCTCATTTGATAAGCGCATAACCCTTTCAAGATCAAAAGGGTTATAAATCGTTTGTATTTTTTTTGGATTAATAAAGTTTAATAAATTTTTTTCAGTATCCTGTGAAATAGTAATCAAATTTTGATTGTCAAAAATATTTTTATATAAATTTTTTCTTTTTATATATCTTAAAAATGATTTTTCTTTGAATGAATTCAGTTCCTGAGTGATATCTACTCTCATATAATAAATCTTTGGGATATTTAAAAATCTTAAAACTTTTGCAGTTGCTTCCATATGTGAAATAACTAGATCTATTTTTAATTCCTTTAGCAATCTATCTAATTTTTTAGAAAGCAGATAATCCCCTAATATATCTAATTGTTTATATATTTTTCTCTCTTGGCAAAGCGAAAATGTTTTTATATCACTGACTTCATAGGCTCTCTTATTTTCCAATAAAATAAGATAATTATCAACTTTATCGCTGGTACTTCTGATTAAATCTATAGTACTTCTCTGCCCTCCTCCTTTTCCTAGATTAATAATAAAATGCGCTATTTTCATATGTTCTCTTTTAATAATTGCTCTAATTTTTTATAAATATTTTGTTTGCCGAATTTTTCTACAATATAATCTTCTATTTGAATATTTTCATCCAATGCTTCATCTATTTTTTGTGCCAATAGCGTTGGATTATCCATTGGAACAAGCCATCTTGACAATTTATCCACCAAAACTTCCGCTGGACCGGTTGGACAATCAGTACTCACAGCAGGAGTTCCCAAGATCAAAGACTCAACTACTACTCTTGGCAATCCTTCTCTGTCGGATGCAAGAACCAATAATTTGGCATTTTTAATATATTTATATGGATTTTGCTGAAATCCTAAAATTATAACTTTTTCTTCAAGACCTCTTTCTTTTATCATGCTAACAAGTTTTGAATGCGGGTTTGCTAAAATCACGAGCTTTATATTATGTTTCATTAACTTGAATGCATCTAGAAGCACATCATATCTTTTTTGTTTTTTAAATGCCGAAGAAGAAATAATATAGTCAAAATCAAGTTCTATCGCCTCATTGCCTTTTTGCCTAATTTCATCAATATCAAAAGGATTATATATTACTTCTGCGTATTTATATTTTATATTCAGCTCATCAAAATCTTTCACCATGGCTTTGGAGACTGTAATGATATTTTCATCTTCGTATAAATATCTATATAGTTTTAATTTCTTTGCCGCTCTTCGTTTATTAAATTTTTCAAGTTCAGCCTTATAGGACATATGAATCACAAAATATTTATTTGGATGTTTTATAAGTTTAACTACTCTATCTGCTCTTGGCAAATGAGAAAAAACGATATCAAAATTGTCAAATTTTTTCATTTTTAATTCTAATATTTTAGCATACATATAATCTCCTAGTTTACCTAGAAATTTAAATGTATTTCTTCGTTTAGTCAATGCAATAATAGGAAATTTATAATTATCAACATCATAGATTTTTACGTTTTCTATTAAGAATAACACCACATTATGACCATTTTCATAAAGAATGTTAGCTCTGTATAAAACAGATTTTTCAGCACCATTGCCTCCTAAATCTGTCACTACAATCGCTATATTTTTAGATTTCATTTTTTTCCTTTAGTCATCGTTATAATCATTTATATTATTACAAATATGATTGAATTTTCTCTGCTAAATAATCAATAGGAAGTTTTTCTATATATTTAAAATCAAATTTATCCAAATTGGCATTTGACAAATTGTTATCTATCTCAAGTCTAACTATCCTTTGATTGCTGCTAAGACGGCTCAAATATTTTTCATATTTCTTTCCTTTTTGCACCTTTTTAGGATACAAAGCAAAAACAGGTTTTTTAAAACACAATGACTCAGTTATCATAGATTCGCTTTCTTCTGTAACAAAAATAGCCGACCCGAGCTCAAGATATAATTGAACCACCCTTTCAGGATTTTCACCAAAATATACGCTATATGATATATCTTCTCTATGGTCTGCAAAAAGCTCTTTTAATAACTTTTCATTTTTTTTCCCGGTTCTTCTGGATGTAGTAATAAGAACTTTTGCATTATATCGTTTGGCTATGGCTATAAATGAACTAACCAATGTTTTATAATCATCTTCAGTGTAAATATGCCCTTCTCCGTCACCGCCGATAAGCAGAACAAAGTATTTTTCATCTTTGTCTATATTTTTCTCATTGCAAAACTTTTCTACTCTTTGCGGTAATTCTTTGGAGCCAATCTGTGTTGGTGCAATTTCCATCTTTATGCCATTTTTCAAGTCTGGTTCAAACACGCTGACAACAAGTGAAAAATATTTTGGATCTACCCCCCTCAAAGAACTGCAATATATATTTTTTGCATTTAATGCTTTGCTAAGCCATACGTTGAGAAACGATGTCTCTGCGCCTGTTGAAACAATTAAATCAATTTTAGCATTAGGCTTGTAATAATTTTTGTAAAATAATTTAATAAAAAAATCACTAGATACAAGTTTATTTGATAGCAACTCATATTTTAATATAATTTTCAAGATTTGCAACAATAACTTTGCTCTTATTTTTGTATCAAATTCGATAATTTCTACTTTATGATTTTTGCTAATCGCCTCTATAACACCATCACTAACAGTAATATGCCCTGCCCTGCCATCGGTAATTTTTAATATTTTTAATGCCATGGACACTTTACCAATTCTTCTTATGAGCTATCATTTACGATATCCTCTCTTGCCAGTTTTTATTTTTAGTTTAAATGACAAAAAATTATCTTTACCGCTAATCGTAATGCGGGGAATTTCAAATAAATTACAATTTTTCAAATCTGCAATGCCGGTTTTTGTTGTTACTGCATTGGTGTATCCGCAATTTTTGACATCCAAAACATCACTATTTTTATATAATCCAAAGGGGTAAGCAAAACTATCGCATATTATATTAAATTCTTTCTCTATTAGCTCTTTTGATTTGCAAATCTCTTTATGACTTTCATTATTTCCCAAAGTAGAAAGATTTGCGTGCGTTACAGTATGAGCTCCAATTTCGATCAAACCGCTTTTTATCAATTCGCCAACCTCATCATCGCTGAGTTTTGGCTCATCTTTTAATCCTGCGCCCTCGTTTTTACTCTTTCGATATCCGGACCAATCACGATCGTGTCTGTCATTTACAAGATATATTGTTGCTTTGAAATCATATTTTTTTAATATTGGCAAAGCATTTATCAAATTATCTCTATAGCCGTCATCAAAAGTTATTACTACACTTTTTTTAGGCAGTTTGTCTCTATTTATTATCGCCTCTGTCATAGTAAAAGAATGCCATCCGTTTTCACTCAAATATTTTATCTGTTTATCAAGCATATCCGACGGCACTCTTAGTGAATTGAATTTTTTCCCACTAATATGTTCTCTTACCATATGATACATAAGTATTCTTGGGTATTTATAGTCAATATTCTCCCTCCACCATGCATAGCGATATGAAAACCATGCCACAATCATAAGCATCAAAACAATAAACCAGATCATTTATAAAATTCCTTTATAAACTTTCAATGTTTTTTCTACCATCTGCTCTAATGAAAAATTAGTACTGATATAATCATGCCCGTTAAACGATAACCCCTTGGCATATAATATTTTTTTTGCCAATTCTGTTTTATCGCCGACATCAAAGAAAAATCCATTTGTGCCGTCTATTATAATATCTTTTACACCTCCATGATTTGTAGCGACAACAGGAGTATTCATAGCGATAGCCTCTGCTACGCTTCTACCAAAACTCTCAGGTTGCTTGGAGCCACTTACTATTACATCGCTAAGCATATAAATCTCAGAGACTTTGCTTTGTGACCCTACAAAAACCACCTCATCTTCCAAATGCAATTCTTGCACCAAATCTTTCAGACTCTCAAAATATCCTTGCTTGTCTTTATGCACACCGCCAACAATGAATGCTTTGATTTGTGGTATTGTCTCTTTTACAATAGCTATAGCACTAATAAAGGTTTCAAGATCCTTTAGCTGGGTTATTCGTCCAACTGTTGATACAATAAATTTATCATCCAAATCATATTGTTTTTTAAAATCAGCAATAAATTGTTTATCCAAATTATTTGGATTGAATAATTTTAAATCTATACCTCTTGGAATTACTGTAATTTTTTCATTTGGAGTACAATAATGTTGTTGGATATATGTTTTGATGCTATTACTTACACAAATAACCGCATCTGCCTTTGTCATGATACTGCTATAAAAGTTAACTGAATTAAATCCATGCACTGTACTTACAACTCTGAAATGCAATGCCTTATTTGCAAAAAAGTTCAGCCATGCAGGCACCCTGCTTCTTACATGAATGATATCAGGCTTTAGTTCTTTTAGTGCCTTGTAAAGTTTATATATTCTAAAAGGAACGGTCAATATATTTTTTTTACACACGTCAAGCTTGATGTGCTTACCGCCATCGTTTTTGATTTGTGAGACAAGTTTTCCGCCGCAACTGATTATAATGCTCTCATATCCAAGTTTTACAAACTCGCGATTCAATTCAACCGTTCCTCTTTCTACCCCGCCTTCATTTAGTTCAGGCAATAATTGTACTATTTTCATAAATCTAGCCCTTTGAGATATTGCGTGAAATCTATTTTTTTATTTTTATTTATTATTTTACCGTCAAAGATATGCAGATACCCATCTGTTTCTAATTTTGATATAAATTTGACAAATTTATTTTGTTTTTTTGATACGAGCGGCAAAACAACAATATTAGCCTTTCCAAAAGAAATAGCTTCACTTATCATGGACGTACTATCACTTGTTATAAAAACCGTCTCGCATTTCGCCAAAAAATCAGGTATCGGATTTACTGAGTTGAGCGAATATATAACTTCATAATCAAAATGATAACTCACTATAAGCTCTTCTATCTCTTTTGAAGTTCTAGGCGAAGTTGTTACAGCTATCTCAAAATCTTTAAAGTGTTTTTTTATAAAATCCAACTGTTTTTTTAATTTATCTTTATTCATTTCTAGAGAACTGTTGTTTCCGCCTATAATAATTCCCACAGATTGTTTTTTTGGCTTATAGAGCCCGAGTGGTTTTATAAATGAAAAATTGGCAGGAATTTCTATAACATTCGAAAGTATAGGAGGATTGTCATGGGCTTGTGCAAAAATCACATCAAAATCATATCTATAGCCACGAGGCAGCATCATTGCAACAGATTTTACATTAAATTTTTTTGCAATGGTTTTTGTGGCATAGTAAGTGCTTGAGCCGGCACATACAACTATATCATATTCATTTTTAGATCCTGAAACTAGTTCAGGATGACGAGGCAAAACTCCACTTCCAAACTGAAAAATAGACATAATATACAGCCCTATTCTATCAAATAGATATGAAAGCATCTTATATATTTTGTATTTGAAATGAACTTTTGTGACATCATATTCATATCCAAGATATTTAGCTAAAGCGATTGATTGATTCAAGTGACCATTTTTACCATCACTTATAATGAGCGCTTTTTTCAATGCTTCCACCTATTGTGCATCCAAAACCATTGTTCGGGTGCTCTAAGTATCATAGTCTCTAAAGCTTGATTATAACGCAGGGTCATAGCTTTCATTTTTTCTTTTTCGTCCTCTATCTCGTCTGCTGTATATTCGAGAGGTTTATCTATATACATTCTATAACATCCCCGTTTTTCTCTAACAACATATGTAGGGATAATCAGAGGGTCAAATTTTAATTTCAGTGCAGACATCGATAAAGTAGTGCTGGCTTTTTGTCCAAAAAATTCTATTTTAGCACTATGTGTGCCACCTGTTTTTTGGTCTATAAGCATACCTATAGTTTCTCTATTTTTAAGAGCTTTTGCCATTGCTATCATTGCCTTCTTTTTATATGCGGCCCTATTACCGTATTTACTGCGAAACGGGATAGTTATGTTTTTATCAATGATCTTATTAGTCCCTTCTCTTCCTATAACCAAAAACGGCAAACCGTGTTTTGATATAAAATGCGCTAAAAGCTCCCAATTGGAAAAATGTGCAGTAAATAGCATCACGCCTCTTTTGTGGCTACTTATTTCGTTGATTTTTTCTATAGCTTCATCAAAATTTATAATAGCTTTATCGATGTCAAACCTGTCAACGAACATCAAAAGTATCTCGGCAACACTTTGAGAAAGATTGTCATATACTTTTTTAGAAAACCTCTCCAGTTCATTTTTACTCAATTGCGGAAACACATTTTTAAGATTGTTATAGACTAATCTTCGTCGTTTTGGCAATATGAAATACAAAACAATAGCTATAGCTTTGATCGTGCTGTATATCCAACTTTTTGGCATCCAGCTTGCACACCAAAGCAAAAACTTAACTGCAAAATACTCTATATTTTCTCTCATACATTTCCATTTAAATACATTGTGCTAATTATATCGCAATACTATAAAAGCGTACTCAATAAAGCTTAATGTGCTATAATCACAATACTTTAAAAAACTATATAAAGGTACCCATGATAGGTATTGTAAATTATAATATGGGCAACTTGGCCTCAGTTATGAATGCATTTGCCAAACTCGGCATAGATGCCCAGATACAAAGCGATCCGAATAAAATAGCACAATATGACAAGCTTTTACTCCCTGGAGTAGGAGCATTTGGAGATGCTATGGAACATCTAAAAAGCAATGGAATGGACAAGGCTGTATTAGAATTTGCTGCTAGCGGCAAACCTCTTTTGGGAGTTTGTCTAGGTATGCAGCTGTTATTTGACAGCAGCGAAGAGTTTGGCTCACACAAAGGGCTCGGACTTATAGAAGGGAGTGTGGTTAAATTTGATGAGACCAAATTTGATCATCCCCTAAAAGTCCCGCATATGGGCTGGAATGAAATGTTTGCACAACGTAACACTCCAATTTTTGATGGACTTCCGAAAGATTTTTATCTATATTTTGTTCACTCTTACCATGTAGTTTGTGATGACCAATATGCTATCGGCAAAACTCACTATGGTTATGAATTTGTAAGTGCTGTTCAATTTGAGAATATATACGGCATACAGCCGCACCCGGAAAAAAGTCATGACAATGGACTTAAAATTCTAGCCAATTTTGCAAAATTATAAACAAGGAAAAAAATGACGATACTACCGGCCATAGATCTCAAAGATGGCAAAGCAGTAAGACTAAGTAAAGGGTTGATGGATAGTGCCAAGATCTATAGTGATGAACCATGGCAGGTTGCAGCGCGTTTTGAAGAGCTAGGCAGCCAGTGGGTCCATTTGGTTGATTTGAATGGTGCATTCGCAGGCACTCCTCAAAATCTTGAACAGATAAAAAAAATAAGAGCCAACTCTAACCTAAAACTAGAACTTGGTGGCGGAATCAGAGATGAAGAAACCATCAAAATGTATCTTGACCTCGGCGTTGATAGACTTATTCTTGGCTCAATTGCCCTCAAAGATCCGGCTTTTGTCAAAGAAATGGCAGCCAAATACCCTATTGTTGTAGGTATTGATGCGATTGACGGCATGGTTGCCGTTGAAGGATGGAGCGAGCTTAGCAATATGAAAGCCACCGATCTTGCAAGGGAGTTTGCTGATGCAGGAGTGGAGGCTATCATTTGTACAGATGTCAGCAGAGACGGTATGATGAGTGGTGTCAATATAGATTTTACTTTAGCTATCAAAGAAGCTAGTGGGTTAGAGACAATAGCAAGCGGTGGGCTTAGGGACATGGAAGATATCCACAGATTGCTTGAAGCAGGAATTGACGGAACGATTGTAGGTAAAGCTTTCTATGAGGGCACACTGGATTTAGAACAAGCATTTAGATATATTAAAGAGGGAAAATGAACGAAGAGTATTATGAACTTATAATCACAACTGATGAGAGCTACACAGAAGCTGTTGCTGACGCGACAGCTTTGCTTTGTGATGATGGCATAGAAATCGACGGCAATAATATCATAGTCAGAAGCGAAAATGACCTATCACATCTGCAAACGCAACTAGAAGAAATAACAATTCCTCTCAAAATAAATATAAACTTTACTCATTCGAAGAAAGCCAATAGCGATTGGATGGGACAATATCAAGCTTCTATTGAACCGATAGAAGCCGGAGAATTTTATATATTTCCTAGTTGGCACGAACCAAAAGCCGATAAGATCAATATTACCATAGATCCTGCTTTGGCATTTGGCTCCGGTCATCATGCTACAACTGCTAGCTGCTTAGAGATGATAAGTAAATACGTCAAACCAAACGATAGTATCATAGATGTAGGATGCGGCAGCGGGATACTTGGGCTTGCAGCCAAGAAAAAGGGCGCATCAAGTGTAGAACTGTGTGATACAGATCCTCTTGCTGTAGAAAGCTGTAAAGAAAATTTTCAAATTAATAATGAAACTTATGATGCTATTTGGGAAGGTTCAGCCAATAATGCATCAAAAGAATATGATGTTACAATAGCAAATATCATAGCCGATGTTTTGGTGATGATTGCAAAAGACTTAAAGAAAATAACTAAACCGGGCGGCTTATTAATTCTTTCGGGAATTTTAGATAAAAAAGAAGCTCTAGTTACTGAAGCATACAATGATTTGAAACTATTAAACAGAAAATTAAAGGATGAATGGGTAACTTTAGTTTACCAAAAGGAACAAAATGTCAAATGATATGAACAATAAAAATAATAATAATAATAATTTTTTTAATAACAATCCGCTTCTTGTTTTTGCTATTTTTGCGATAGTGATAATACTTATTTTTAAATCTTTTGTAGGCGGCAATGGTGATGCTCAAGGCGTTGGAACTATGCTTAATAGCGGAGTAACTCAAACAAAACAAGTCAAATACTCAGATATAAAAGATGCTATCAAGAATGGTAAAATCCAAAATGTTAAGATAACACCGACAAACATAGAAGCTATCGGCACTGAAGACGGAAAACAGATAAGATATGTTGCCCAGCTTGTACCTACAGGCGACAGGGAACTTATAGCTTTACTAGAAGAAAAAAAAGTGGTCTATGAAGGTATAATGGGCGGCGGTTTTTTCTCCGAACTCTTTGGTATGCTATTGCCGATTTTAATCTTTTTTGCCATATGGATGTTTTTAGCTAAACGTATGAGCAAAAATATGGGCGGCGGAATACTTGGTGTAGGCAAAACCGGCAAATTAGTAAATTCAGAAAAACCGGAAACCAAATTTGATGATGTAGCAGGAGCCGAAGAGGCAAAAGAAGAAGTCAAAGAAATTGTTGATTTCCTAAAATATCCGGAGCGATACATAGAGCTAGGTGCTAAAATTCCAAAAGGAGTCTTGCTGGTTGGGCCTCCGGGCACTGGTAAAACACTGCTTGCCAAAGCAGTAGCAGGAGAAGCTAGTGTGCCATTTTTTTCTGTAAGCGGCTCAAGCTTTATAGAAATGTTCGTCGGTGTTGGCGCAAGCAGAGTTAGAGATCTGTTTGAACAAGCCAAAAAAGAAGCGCCGTCTATCATATTTATCGATGAAATCGATGCGATAGGTAAAAGTCGTAACTCTGGCGGACCAATGGGCGGGAATGACGAAAGAGAACAAACGCTAAATCAACTATTGGCAGAAATGGACGGCTTTGGGACAAATACTCCTGTAATTGTTCTTGCTGCTACAAATAGACCAGAAGTTCTTGATGCTGCGTTGCTTCGTGCTGGTAGATTTGACAGACAAGTACTTGTTGACAAACCTGATTATGAAGGCAGACTAGCTATACTCCAAGTTCATATCAAAGATGTCAAGCTTGGCTCAAAAGTAGATTTAGCCGTTGTTGCTAAAGCCACAGCAGGACTAGCTGGTGCAGATTTGGCAAACATAATCAACGAAGCAGCTCTTCTTGCCGGTAGAAATAATAAAAAAGAGATAGATCAAAGTGATCTTATGGAAGCAATAGAGAGAGCCTTTGTGGGACTTGAGAAAAAAAATAGAAAGATCAATGATCTTGAGAAAAAAATAGTTGCATATCATGAAAGCGGACATGCACTTATTGCCGAGCTTACTCGTGGTGCTACCAGGGTTACTAAAGTCTCTATTATTCCTAGAGGTCTTGGGGCGCTTGGATATACTTTGCATCTTCCTGAAGAAGAAAATCGTTTCTTGAAGCAAAAACATGAGCTTTTGGCTGAAATAGATGTGCTGCTCGCGGGTCGTGCAGCAGAAGATGTATTTCTAAAAGAGATCAGCACAGGAGCTGCAAACGATTTGCAAAGAGCTACAGATATTATAAAAGCAATGATTTCTGTATATGGTATGAGCGATGTAGCAGGTCTTATGGTGCTTGAAAAATCACAAGGCAGCACTTTTTTGGGTGGAGGACAAACCCTCAAAGACTATAGTGAAAAAACAGCCGAACAGATAGACAATGCTGTCAAAAGTATACTAGATAAACATTATGGCCTTGTAAAAGATAAACTTAATTTGTATGCACAAGCAATAGAAGATATGGTAAAAGTTTTACTTGAAACTGAAGTCATAGAAGGTCAAAAAGTCAGAGAGATCATCAAAGCATATGAAGAACAAAAAGGACTTCCTAGTTTGCTTGCTCATCCAAATGAGGATAAGCCGATATCATGAAGCCGAGATTAGCTTATATATTACCAAATTTTTTTACTGCATCAAGTATATTTTTGGGTATGTTAAGCATCACGAAGGCTAGCCAAGGTGATTTTGGAATCGCTTCGTGGCTAATTATGATAGCAATGATCTTTGACGGTCTAGATGGCCGTATAGCAAGAGCTACAAAAACTATGAGCAATTTCGGAGCAGAATTTGACTCTTTGGCTGACATAGTAGCTTTTGGAGTGGCGCCTGCAATGCTGATATTCTTTTTTGCTGGAGATGAATTTGGTAAATTTGGTTTTTTGGTATCTGCACTTTATGTAATATTTGGTGCTTTGAGACTAGCAAGATTTAATAGTACATTGGCTATTTCTGACCCATCTGTTTTTATAGGTCTTCCCATTCCGGCTGCTGCTTCCCTTATAGCTATGGGAGTTTTATTTGTTTTAAATTATGGATATGAATCTTATAGGGTTCTTTTTTTGGCCATAATGCTCTTTGTTGGAATACTAATGGTTAGCCATATACGATATCCGTCACCAAAAAAAATAAAGATCAATCACCGCTTTTTCTATAGACTCTTGGTGGCATTAACTATAATAGCCTCTATGTTGTACATATACAGTATAGAAGGACTTGCGCTGCTTATCTTAGGTTATGTGCTATACGGTCCTATTCGCGCTTCATATTATCTTATTAAAAAACTTTTGTCGTCCTAATATTAATTCCTTGATAGACTTTTTAGTGAATTGGTGCTAAAATAGCTACAATGATCTATCAAAACTAAAATTTTTCTATACTATAAGTATGGTCTTATTTATATAAAGGATTTATTAAATGATAGAGTATAGCTTGGTAAGCCATATTATTCTCTCTCTTGTTATAGGTTTTATAATAGGGCTTCAAAGAGAATTAAATAATATTTATAGAAACAGAAAAGATCTAGCGGGCTCTAGAACATTTGCTCTTGTTGCTCTTTTGGGATATCTTGGTGCCTTTTTAAATACTGATATATTTTTAGGTCTTATTGTATTGGTAGGTATAGGCTATTATATCAACGCCAAACAAGACGACCACAAAGGAATTACCACTGAAGTTGCTCTTATACTGACATATTTATTGGGAATTTTAATAGCCAAAGACCAAGTCCTTGCAATATTTATCGCTGTTTTAATAGTATTTATTTTAAATATCAAAGATAAATTAGTTCAAATAGAGGAAAGAATAGACAAAGAAGAGGTTGATGCAGCTGCTATTTTTCTTTTAATAACATTGACTGTTTTGCCAATCTTGCCAAATGAAACTGTTGATAAATGGAATTTAATAAATCCATTCAAGCTATGGCTTTTTGTAGTTTTAGTCTCTTCAATATCTTTTGTTGGATATATATTAAGCAAAAGATACAGCGACAAAGGAATTTATCTGACCGGTTTTCTTGGAGGACTTGTCTCATCGACCGCAACAACCGTAATATTCTCTAAAAGAAGTAAAGAAAACGAACTAATATCCAAACAAACAGCTATCGGGATTGGACTTGCCAACTCCATGATGTTTTTTAGGGTCTTTTTATGGGTTTTACTTTTAAATATACCGTTAGCTATGTTTATCATAATACCTTTCGTCCTAGCATCATTTAGTGGATTTTTATATCTTTATATTCTTTCAAAAGGAGGAGAAAAAATAACACAAAAAATTAATTTTACAAATCCTTTTGATGTGTTTGAATCTATAAAATATGGCTTACTCTTCGGAGCTGTTTTTATTGGTATTCAACTTGGATATGATTATTTCGGCAACAAAGGGATCTATATAGTTTCTATAATTGCAGGTATTAGCGATGTTGATGCTGTTACAATAGCAATGAGTGAAATGAAAAATATAACCGCCTCAGTTGCAGCACTCGGCATAATCATTGCAACTATATCTAATCAGATATCAAAATTAATTTATAGTTTTTTTATAGGAAGCAGAGAAAATTTTAGGCACTTTGCTGTTTTTAATGCTATTACAATTTTAGTTTTACTAAGCAGCTACTTACTGGTTGCCCTTATAATGCAATAACCACTATAAGTCGCGCAATAATTTGCTTTTTAAAAGTAAAAATTGACTATAATAGGTCAACTAAATAAAGGAAGTTATTTTTGTCATTAGCCCTTGCACGTAAATACCGTCCCAATCTTTTTGAAGACCTAATAGGACAAGAGTCCATATCGCAAACTTTGTCTCTTGCCCTTGATTCCAAACGGTTATCACATGCATATCTATTTTCAGGACTTAGAGGCAGCGGAAAAACTTCTACTGCACGCATATTTGCCAAAGCTTTATTGTGTGAGAATGGAGAAACATCAACTCCTTGCAATGAGTGTGCCAATTGTCTAATGGCAAATGAAAATCGCCATATGGATATTGTGGAGATGGACGCAGCAAGCAATCGCGGCATTGATGATATCAAAGAGCTTATAGAACATACAAAATATAGACCTAGCAGCGGTAGATATAAAATATTTATTATAGACGAAGTACATATGCTTACTACTCAGGCTCACAACGCCTTGCTAAAAACGCTAGAAGAGCCGCCTAGTTTTGTCAAATTTATATTGGCCACTACTGATCCGCTCAAAATCCCGGCTACCATTCTTTCTAGAACGCAACATTTTAGATTCAAAAAAATTCCGGAAAAAATGATATTTAACCATTTAGAGCATATATTAAATCTTGAAAATATAGAATACGAAAAAGAAGCTTTAGAGATTATAGCACGTACAGGTGCCGGGAGCCTTAGAGATTCATTGACTCTGCTTGATCAGGCTATCGTATATTCCAAAAATTTTGTAGATGTATCTACTATCACTCACATGCTGGGCATTATTGAACCTTCCCATCTAAAAAATTTGATTTCATCTATTCTTTTAAAGGAACATGATAAGGTTTTTGACTTTATTGCTTTAGCTTCAGAATACGAAACAGAGATGATACTAGATGAGCTTTCGCTTTATATTAAAGATTTGATGTTTGCCCAAGACAAAATACTCTCACCACTTATTATAGAGAGATTTTTTCGTGTCATTGCCGGCTCAAAAGAGTTGCTAAAAATGGGGAGTGATGGAACCTTTGTGCTCTCTTTGACGTTTTTTAAGATGATGGAATCTTTGGAAATCAGGGATATTGATACTCTTATTAAAAATTTAGAAAAAGAGCTTCACGCTCTGCCAGCAACGTCAGCGCCACTGCAAACTTCAGCCACAGAGCAGCCTGCTCTTGCTATTGTAGCCACTAATACGGTTCAGACAATACCCTCTATTTCTAAAAATGAGACAACAAATACGACTAACTATCATAAAATATTTGAGCAATTGATACAAAAAATATACGATAGGGATTATATGCTTGGCAGTTGTTTTGATAGAACGACTACTTTTAACCGCTTTGAAGATGGGATTTTGTATTGGCATTCTAGCGCTAACGACGAAGACAAGGATAGGCTCAGAGCCGGTTTTGGAGTTATTAAAAAATTAGCAAATGAAGTTTTTGGCTCAAATATTCAGATAAAAAATCTGCCTATTGAGCCAAATAAAGCCCATAAACAAGAGACTCAAGAAGAAAAATTCACATCCGATGAAATAAATAACACCGAGCCCGTATCAACACAAGAATCCCAAACAGGCTCCATGATAGAAGAGATTGAGATGTCGTCAAGCTCTTGCATGATGCCAGATGCTGTCAATGAAGCCGGGAAAGAGAAAGATCCGTCATCGCTATTAGAAGAGCCAATGGTCAAAGAGGCTATTGAACTCTTTAACCCATCAAAAGTAAGAGTTATACAAAAAGTTTAATTATTAATCAACTTCTTTGTTACCGATATTGGTGAAAAAAATAATAATTCAAATAATGGCTCCATAATTGTCGTATCAGCATCTACTATCTTAAATGCTTTTGTCTCAAATATAATATTTGTTTTGTCACTATTCAATGCTACAGATACGCTTAGCGGAGAAAGTGTTCTAAGCATATTGGATATATTTTTATATGATTTATTATCACGGCTTGGCATCAAATTTGCATTGTCTTCGGTTCTAGCATTCATTTGAATACTTAGCATTGAGAGATTGTTTCTATGTATCTGCTTGTTCCATCTCATAAGCCCTCCGGAAAACTCCAGTGCTGTCTTTTTGGAAACCAATGGATGCGGAGAAGTATTGCGAATAGCCTCTAATAGTTTTAAAAAGGCATTTTTACCGCCCATTGCAGTTACATAACTATTAATTTGCTGTTCTAATTCTTCTTTGGACTCTTGTGATAGTTGCTTGATAGGATGGTACATTAAATGCCTTTGTTTGTTGTATTATATCTAATTAGTTTCTAGTTGTTGGCTATTAATTACCAACTATTTATTGCTGGTTGTCAATTTCCATAAAAGCTTGTGTTATGGTACGCTCGCCACTATCATAATACTTTATTTTCTTGGCTTCTATGCATCGGCCATTATTATCTAGAGTAAAAACTATGATTTGAAGCATAGATTTACAATGTTTTGGTACATCAAAGTACTCACCTATGCCAGTTAAAAAACGCTTAATAGGAGCTTTTGCATCCATACCTATAACACCATCACGGCATCCGCTTAGCCCAACATCGGTTACATAACAGCATCCTTGTATTATACTAAGATCATCGGTGCCAATATGGGTATGAGTGCCTAATATTGCGCTTACTTTATCTTTAAGTAAATGGAGGAGAACTTGCTTTTCACTTGTGGCTTCTGCGTGCATATCTATAACAATATGCTTTATCCCTTCTAATTGCAATTGCTGTATGGTTTCAGTAATAGCCGTAAATGGATTATCCACCATAGGCATAGCATAATGACCCATTAAGTTAATAATAGCAACTTGTGTATCTAATATCGCAGTACGCAAGATGCCGCTTCCTGGCATTGCCTGTGGATAATTAAGCGGACGAATAATAGAGTGCGTATCAAATAGAGATATGATCTCTTTTTTGTCAAAACTATGATTTCCTCCGGTCATCATATCTATACCACAGGCAAATAATTCATCAGCATTTTTGACGCTAAGTCCAAAGCCATGACTAGCATTTTCATAATTGGCTATCACAAAATCTATACCAAACTCTGATTTTAAATTTAGCAAATATTTAGCGATTATGTCCCTACCGGGTTTGCCTACAATATCACCGATAAAACCGATGGTCATTATAGTTCCTTATTTAGTTTTGCCGGCAAAAGGAAGCAAAGCGCTAGCCCAAGTAAGACCACCGCCAAAGGTATCTAATAGCATCAAGTCACCCTCTTTAAGTCTGCCTGATTCATAAATATCATTAATTGCTATAGGAATTGAAGCTGCAGAAGTATTACCATATTTTTGGACAGTTACTACAACTTGATCTTCGCTCATGCCAAGGGCATCACCAACTGCTTTTATTATGCGATAATTAGCTTGATGCGGCACAAAGTGAGGAATATCCGATGCTTTCAAATTGTTTGTTTCAAGTATCTCTATGACATCTTGTGTCAAAGTCTTGACAGCAAGCTTGAACGTCTCATTTCCCTTCATCTGTACAAAATTTAACTTTTCATCAATCATTTTTTGATTTGCAGGGTTTACGCTGCCAGGAGCTGGAGTAACCAAAAAATCCGCGTAAGTACCATCTGCGCTTGCATGAATATCAATAATAGATTCTTTTTTGTTTGGTGTAGCACTAATTACCGCTGCTCCGGCTCCATCACCAAATAAAATACAAGTACCACGATCTGTGTAATCCACAATAGACGAAAACTTTTCAGCTCCAATAATGAGAACATTTTTTTTCATTCCGGATTCTATAAAAGCTTTAGCTATCGAGAGAAGATATACAAAACCGCTACACGCTGCACTAATATCAAAGGCTTGAACATTGGTAATATCTAGTTTTTTTGAAATAATACAAGCAGTTGATGGCATATTAAAATAATCTGGTGTTACCGTAGCACACAATACCAGATCTATATCTTCTTTGGTAATACCAGAACGTTCAATAGCTAGGCTTGCAGCTTTAGCGCCCATATCACTAGTGCTTTCATTTTTGGCTGCTATACGTCTCTCTTTGATACCTGTACGTTTGACTATCCATTCATCGGTAGTATCTACCATTTTTTCAAGATCATTATTTGATAAAACCTTTTCTGGCACATAAGCTCCAATTGATCGCATTGCCGCATATTGTGCCATTGTATATCCTTTTGATTCTTGTAATTTAATGTTGTGGTTGTGTCATAAGTGATTCAATTACACTATTGACATTCGAATTGCTATAGCTAATTGCTTGAAAAATAGCATTTTTAATAGCTTTAGAGTTAGAACTGCCGTGCCCAATAATGGCACATCCGTTTATCCCCAAAAGTGGTGCTCCGCCATACTCGGCATAATCAATTTGTTTTTTAATATTGGCAAAAACTTTTCTTTTCATGAGCATTGCGCCAAGTTTTGCCGGAAGCGATTTACGAATATATTGCTTCATCATAGTAAAGATAGTCGATGCCACTCCTTCACTTGTTTTAAGCAAGATATTTCCCGTAAACCCGTCACAAACTACTACATCTACATGTCCATTAAAAATGTCTCTGCCTTCAACATTACCTACGAACCACTTAAATCCTTTTATAAGTTTAAATGCTTCTTTTGTAAGGTCATTGCCTTTGCTCTCTTCTTCACCATTAGCTAATAATCCTACTTTAGGATTTGGGATTTTCATTACGCTCTTTGCATAAGCCTCTCCCATAATGGCAAATTCATATAAATTTTGAGCTTTGCACTCAACAACCGCACCCACATCAAGAACTAGAGTTTTATTTTTCCCTAGGCTAGGCATTAGAGTAGCAAGTGCCGGCTTTGAAATATGTGGCAATCTGCCTATGCGCAAAGTAGCCAAAGCCATTGTAGCGCCGCTATGACCTGCAGAAACTACTGCATCTGCATGTTTTTCCCTGACAAGCTCGACTGCTTTATATATAGATGAGTCTTTTCGCTTTAGCGCATCAGTAGATGAATCGCTCATACTTATCACATCACTAGCTTGAACAATCTCTATTTTCTCATGATAGTATTGTGGTAAAAATGCAAGAATTTTCTCTCTATCTCCTACTAAAATAGGAGTAAATCTCATCTCTTCTAATGCTTGTACTACACCTTCTATAATAGGCTCGGGACCATGATCCCCGCCCATAGCATCTATAGCTATTGTTATCATAAATTAGGCTTTATATTCGCCGGTAGTCATATTCATATGGTGTGGCATTCTCCATGTTCCATCACTATCTTTTACAGGCATAGGAAGGGTTACTTTGTAGTGTGTTCTTCTTTTTGCCGCTCTTGTTTTACTTACTCGTCTCTTAGGTACTGCCATTTTTTATCCTTTTATTTAAATTTCAACTTCAAAATCGTCGATACCGTCACACTTTTCACAGTAATGATAGGCACTTTTGATGGAATCAATTTCACTTTGTAGAATATACTCCAAATCTATGATGCCATCTAAAAACTCAATTATATCTAAATTATCCTTGTTTTGTCTCGTATGCTGACTCAACTCTAGCTTCAATGGTTGCTTTATATCAACATCAAACAAAACGCCGCATCTGTCACACTGCACTTCCAGTACTCCATTAAGCATACCATCCAAAATTGCTGTATCATGATGCTGCTTATAAAGAGTGCCGCTCAAACCCACTCCTTGCAGCGAAATCTCAAATGGTTTTGGAGTAGAAGCTAGCTTCTCAAATGCAATTTGCACAAGAACTCCTCTTAGCAAATCTCTCTTGTAGCAAAGAAAAAGCTTATCTCTGTCTTCGCATTTTCCAAAGAATCACTTCCATGAACTGCATTCGCGTCAATGCTGTCAGCAAAGTCAGCTCTTATTGTACCCGCTGCCGCTTCTTTTGGATTTGTTGCACCCATAAGATCTCTGTTTTTAGCCATAGCATTTTCACCTTCTAGTATAGATACTACAACCGGTCCCGAGATCATAAACTCAACAAGATCTTTAAAGAAAGGTCTCTCAGAGTGAACAGCGTAAAAAGCCTCCGCATCTGCTTGACTTAGTTGAATTTTTTTAGTTGCTGCAATTCTAAGTCCTGCATCTTCAAAGCGACTCAAAATTTTACCAACTACGTTTTTAGCTACTGCATCAGGCTTGATGATTGATAATGTTTGTTCCATATTTATTGGTTCCTCATATAAATTTACTATATATTGCATATGCAATTTAGTTATGTAGGCGGGGATTATATCGAAAAAATGTTAAAAATAGTATTAAAGAAGCGAAGACGACCATCGGTGCTACCGATAGTCTAGCGTAGTATTATTCTACTACAGGAGTACCTTTAGATTTTCTATTTGGAGAAGAAGGCATACCTTCTACTACATCACTCCATTGGATACAGCCCTCTGTAGGACATGCTTCAGCACATGCTGGTGTATCATGGTAACCTACGCACTCAACACATTTATCTGCATAAACATAATAAGTTTCTTCACCTGTTGGGTTTTCATCCTCGTCTACGATTGCTTCTACTGGGCACTCATCGATACAAGCAGCACAATTGATACATATATCAGTAATAATTACAGCCATTGTTTTCTCCTTAATTTTATTTCATTGTGACTATAGCAAAAGTTTTTTAAATCTTTTCTTTAATCAGGTAAATAGTTTTTGTTTCTACTAAATTTGATATCAAATTTAAGGTATAACTAAATTTAGGACGCCTAGCCTAAGAAAAAGCTAGAGGTGTTATGAGTATCTAGGGTTTTTAGAGGTGTCCTTTATGTTCTAATAGTTGATTACACAAGACTCTTTTTTTGTGCACTACAATACCTCTAATACAACATAAACACTGTCAAAATCAAAAGTAAAGTCCACATAACCTGTATCCAAATCAATAAAAGTGTGACCCAGAGCACTTGGTGTGGCAGACCAATAATAACTATTTTGCCAACCGGATGGAGTTCCGCTAGTATTGAACCCTTTGTTGTGGTTATCCCATATTTTGGCTAAATCTGTGTATGGTTGATTATCTTGCAAATAATATGAGCCACCTTTAAGGGAGTTATTAGCATCTATTGCCGGCAATGCCAATTTTACCCCATTGATAGTACCATATCTATATTCGTTTGTAGTGCCGTAATATCCATCATGATTTCTGACTTTTGTATTTGGTTTGCCATTGATATCATGGTTAAATAGTTCATCAAGCAAGTCGTGGCTGACATAATCTTTTCCTCCATTAAGGTCTCCCTTATCAGCCTTTGTGCCGTCACCGCTTTTATCCCAATAATAAAACCATCTGCCATCAATATTAACCGGATGAACAAGCTTACCGCATTTTCCTAAATCAATAACAGGCTCGCCAGCTGAACTAGCGTATAGCAGTTGACTGGCCAAGCCAAATAATATGGTCAAAATCATTTTTTTTGCCATAGCAATCCTTACTATCTTGATAAATATATTTTATACTTGTCATAATAAGAAAATACTTAAATGAAAATAATATATTAAAAATAAATGCCAAAATATCGTAAATTTTAAGTATATGCGGATCAAAGTTTATTTGAGAATAATTTTTATATTTATAATTCTGCTGATGCGATAAATGATTCAAAGAGGTGATACTGAAAAGATATAGACAGCACTTCTTGCCTAAAAGTAACGATAGCCTGTCAAATATGATGACTTGTTAAAGAGGCAGCATTAATCTTTCATGGCCTGATAAACTTGCCATGAAAGAAACTTGTCAAATATTATTTTTGAAATATGATTTGATATCTTCTACTCTATCCAATAGTTCCCAGCCAAAACCTTGGTTCTCTCTACCGAAATGACCGTAAGTTGCAGTTTTACGATAAATTGGCTGCAAAAGTTTTAGAGAAGTGATGATACCTTTTGGAGTTAGATCAAATAGATCTTCTACACACTTAGTGATGCTCTCTTCGCTCACCTGTGAAGTACCGTGAGTATTTACATATATCGATACCGGATGAGCAACGCCTATGGCATAAGCTATCTGTATGGTTGCTTTATCGCATACGCCTGCAGCTACGAGATTTTTGGCTATATGTCTAGCTGCATATGCACCCGATCTATCTACTTTTGTAGGATCTTTACCGGAAAATGCGCCGCCGCCGTGAGGACAAGATCCGCCATAAGTATCGACGATGATCTTGCGGCCTGTTAGTCCTGCGTCTCCTTGAGGACCGCCTATGACAAATCTTCCTGTAGGATTGATATGGTATGTAATATCATCATGGATCAAGTGCGATGGAATCGCTTCTTTGATGACTTCTTGGAGTATGGCATCTTTGATGATGTTTTCAGGAATATCATCATGGTGCTGAGCTGAAACAACTATGGTGTCTATACTGACCGGTTTGCCGTCAACATATCTCACACTTACTTGTGCCTTACCGTCCGGTCTAAGAAACGGGATCGTACCGTTTTTGCGAACTTCAGCCAATTTGGATGTAAGTCTATGCGCCAAAGAAATTGGAAGCGGCATAAGCTCAGGAGTTTCCGTGCAAGCATATCCGAACATAAGCCCCTGGTCCCCTGCCCCTATCTCTCCTGATGCTTGGTCAACCCCTTGATTGATATCCGGACTTTGTTCACCTATGCCATTAAGTACAGCTGCGCTTCTATAATCAAATCCATAACTAGCATCAGTATATCCTATCTCTTGTATAACTTTTCTAGCGATATCTTGCATTGGACAATATGCGACTGTCTTTAGTTCACCTGCAATCACACAAAAGCCATTACTTACCAATGTCTCGCATGCTACTCTAGCATTGGCATCTTTTGATAAAATATCATCTAGTATAGCGTCACTTATCTGGTCTGCCATTTTATCCGGGTGACCTTCTGTAACTGATTCGCTTGTAAATATATATGAATTTGGCATTATTTCTCCTCTAAAATTCTACTAATTGTTTGTGCTAACTGCTTTGGTCTAAGACCTAATGACTCTTCTACTTCGTTTGTAGATCCATGAGTAATAAAAGCATCATCATACTCAAAAGTTACTAAATCTACGCCTTGTATCTTTGTCTGCGAAAAAAATTCCAGTATTGCTGATGCTACTCCACCCATCTTGGCACTATCACTAAATACAAACCATTTTTTGTGTGAACCGGCAAGTGAAGTCAACAATACCTCATCAAGAGGTTTTACAAAACGCAAATCTACAACAGTAGGAGTAAAGTCTACATTCTTGGCAACTTCCAAAGCACGGCCCACCCCATTGCCATAGCCTATAAATGCTATCTTTTCTCCGTCTTGGACAATGTTAGATTTACCTAGTTCAAACGGTACAGATGCACAATTGGCTGCCATAAATGCTCCTCTAGGGTATCTAAACGCACATGGAGTTGGAAGATCTTTTGCAAATTCCATCGCAAGCTTCATGGTTGTTTCATTATATGGAGCAAAAATAGTTATATTGGGAATAGCTCTAAGAAATGATATATCAAAAGCTCCTTGGTGAGTTTCTCCATCCTCTCCGACAATGCCAGCTCTGTCTATAGCAAATGCAACACCGACATTCATGAGAGCAATATCATGGATAACCTGGTCATATCCGCGCTGCAAGAATGTAGAGTAAAGTGCGCAAAACGGTTTAAATCCCTCTTTTGCCAATGGCCCCATAGATGTCACAGCATGTTGTTCGGCTATAGCCACATCCCAAAAACGATTTGGATATGCCTCCATAGCTTGAGAGAGTCCGGTACCGCTTGGCATAGCAGCAGTAACTCCTACTATCTTATCATCTTTATTGGCAAGAGCTAAAAGCGTTTCACCAAAAATTGCAGTGGCACTTTTGTCACTGCTTTTTTTATTTGGTTTGCCTGTTGAAATATCAAAAGAACCTACGCCGTGCCAATGTTCTTTACCAGTACCTTCTGCTATCTCATAACCTTTACCTTTAGTGGTTTGCGCATGAACAATAACCGGCTTGCCCAGTTCTTTTGCTATTTGTAATGTTTCTATCAATCCATTTATATCATGCCCATCAACCGGTCCGATATACTCAACTCCCATCTCTTCAAATAATATACCAGGGGTAATAAGCTTGAGTGATTCTTCAAATCGTCTTGCTATATACATAGCGCTGTCTGGCAAATGATCCAAAGCTTTTTCTACATAATGTTTGAATTTTTGATAAAAAGAGCTAGCCATTGTCTGGGAAAGCAATTTGCTAACCGCTCCTATAGGCTTGGCTATGCTCATCTCATTATCATTAAGTATGATGACAACGGGGTATTTGCGATCTCCTAGCTCGTTGAGTGCTTCATAGACCATGCCTGCACTCATGCTCCCATCTCCAATAAGAGCTACCGGTATTCTGTCCTCACCTTTTAGTGCTATAGCCTTGGCTGCTCCAACAGCAAGAGAAATGGAAGTAGAGCTATGGCCTGCCATATAATAATCATATTGGGATTCTTTTGGTTTGGTGTATCCGCTCAACCCGTCAAATTTACGGAGAGTATCAAATGAATCCCATCTGCCCGTAAGAAGCTTGTGTGCATATGCCTGATGGCTTACGTCAAATATAAACGGGTCCTTGTTTGCATCAAATACATAGTGCATTGCTATAATTAAATCAGTAGCCCCAAGTGTAGAACTCAAATGTCCGCCAGTACTACTAACTGTTGCTAATATCTTATCTCTAATCTTAATAGCCAATTCATCCAATTCATTTATAGAATAGTTTTTAATGTTTTTCATCTTCCCTACTTAGAAGCAATCAGCTCTGAAAAAAAGTGAAAAAATTTATCATTTTGTTCTGCGGTTCCTATAGTAATGCGAATGGCATTTAGTCCGTAGCTAGCTAGATTGCGTATAATCACACCTTTTTTGAGTAATGCATCTGCTATCTCGGTGGAATTTAATGACTCATCAAATAGATAAGTAATAAAATTGGTATAGCTAGGAATGTAACTAATATTATTTTTTATAGCAAAATCTTCATAACGAAGCAATTGTTCTTCATGAAGAGCAAGAGATTTAGCTATAAATTCATCCTCGCCTAAAGCAGCGATTGCCGCTGCGAGAGAAAGTGAAGCAATATTAAATGGCGGTCTCATTTTTGCAATCTGCCCTATAAGTGCTTCATTAGCTATGCCGTACCCTACTCTCATGCCGCCCAACCCATAAGCTTTGGAAAAAGTACCTAAATATATAACATTTGGATATTTTAATATATCTTTTGGAGTAACTTCACAAGCTTTATCTTTATGTGAAGCATACTCCATGTATGCCCCGTCTACAACTACTAAAGTATGCTTATCTACAGAATCAATTACTTTTAAGGCCTCAGCTTTTGTCATACAATCGCCAATCGGGTTATTTGGTATGCATAAATATACGATTTTGGGTTTGTATTTATTGTATGCTTCTATAAATTCATCCGCTTTATGCTCATAACTTGGGGTACGAATAATTTTAGCCCCCATCTGCTTGGCATAAATTTCATACATAGCAAATGTAATTTTAGTCATCAAAACCGAGTCTTCAGGGGAGAGTAAAGATCTAGCGATAAACTCAAGTATTTGATCACTTCCGGCGCCTATTATAATTTCATTACTGCTAACACCAAATTTTTTGGCCAATCCGTCTTTGAGCGCATACATACTGTCATCTGGATACAAATGTGCCTTTGAGGCATGTTCGCTTATAACATTTGCAACCGCAGGTGATGTGCCAAGCGGGTTTTCATTGGATGCTAATTTTACAACATCTTTGGGGTCTATACCAAACTCCCTTACTACCAACTCTATTGGTTTTCCTGCTTCATACAGTGTTATCTCTTTTAGTGTTTCATTAAACTTCATCATTTGCCTTTACGTAACTTCCTAGCCATTTTATATCAGCTCTATTTCCTATAATATTTTCAATGTTTTGATCTTTGAAATGACCATCAAAATCTATATAAAACCAATATGAAAATGCTTTGTTTTCTTTTGCCGGACGACTTTCTATTTTGGTCAGATTAATACCTGCCTTTTCAAATTCTCTCAAAAATTCAACTAGAGATCCAGGCTTGTTTGATAATTTTGCCAAAATTGATGTTTTATCATTTCCGCTTGGATTGCTATCAAATTTACCAATAATAACAAAACGGGTTTTGTTGTCATGCATATCTTCTATATTATCAAAAATTACCGGTAAATTATTAATTTTAGCTGCGATATGAGGGCAGATCGCTGCACTTGTCGGATCTAATTTTGCAAGTTCAGCTGCTTTTGCTGTGGATTCTACTGGAATGAGCTCCACACTATCTAATCTATGTTCGCTCAAAAATTTACGACACTGCCCAAAAGCAATATCTTTTGAATATATCTTTTGGATATCATCAAGCGACAAAGCCAAAGAACACAATGAATGATGAATAGGCATATAAATTTCAGCCAAAATTTTGAGATCATACTCGCCAAGCAAATCCAATGTTTCACCAACAATACCATCTGTAGAATTTTCGATTGGCACCACACCATAAGCTGCTCGATTGCTGTCAACTGCTTTAAATACTGATGATATTGACACTAGTGGCAAATATTCCTTGATCGATCCGAAACGCATTTCAGCTGCTTGATGTGTAAAAGTACCCTTCGGGCCGAGATAGGCGACCTTTTCTGCTCTCTCTAAATCTTTGGCAACACCTATTATTTCATAAAAAATGGCTTCTATAGCTCTTCTATCCAATGCTCCGTTTTGCTCTTTGCTTTTTTCAACCAAGCGATTGATTATAGCTTGCTCCCTCTCTGGTCTGTATATGGCACCGCCTACCTTGGTCTTTATCTCTCCTACGTGATTGACATATACCATTCGCTCATTCAGTAGGCGTAAAATTTCATCGTCTATGCTGTCAATTTTTAGACGCAATGATTCTATATCCATGATATATCCTTTATATCTTAATTATACCAAAAACTCTTTTTCGAGTGCAATTAGGTCTTCAAAAGTCTCTCTAGCTCTAATCAATCTATCTTTTCCGCTTTCAACCGCAACCTCTGCAGCGCGGTTTCTAGTATTGTAATTACTTGACATACTAAACCCATATGCTCCTGCACTATGCACTATGAGCAGATCATTATGATTTAATTGTGGCAGCAAAATCCCTTTACCGAGAAAATCTCCGCTTTCACATACCGGACCTACGACATCTGCCGGTGTTTTTTCGCTTTCATTGTCTAGTGCTTCAATCTTATGATATGCCTCATACAAACTTGGGCGCAAAAGATCATTCATAGCACCATCAACAACAACAAATCTTTTGGTATCATTTTTCTTTTCATACAATACCTTGGTTAGAAAATATCCGCTATTTGCTACCATATATCGTCCCGGTTCACACAAAAGAGTAACGTCGAGTCCTTTTGTTTTTTCTTTGATCATATCCGCATACTCTTTTACGCTTATAGTTGTTTCATTATCATACACTACTCCCAAACCGCCGCCGACATCAAAAAATCGTATATCTATCTCCAAAGCTTTTAGCGTTCTAGCCAAATCTGCTACTATGCTGCACGCCTCAGCTATTGGCTCTAATTCTGTCAGTTGCGAACCAATATGAAAATGTATACCCACAGGATTGAGATTGGCTGATTTTTTGGCATATATATACATACGCTTGGCTACATCTATCTCTACACCAAATTTATTGTCATGCAATCCTGTAGAGATATATGGGTGGGTTTTGGGATCAATATTTGGATTGACTCTAATAGAAATTCTGGCCTCTTTATCAAGAGATGCAGCCACGCTTTCTACTCTCTTCATCTCTGCTTCACTCTCTAAATTTATAAGCAAAATATCTTGCTTGAGAGCTTCGTATATCTCTTCGTCTTTTTTACCAACGCCTGAAAAGATTATTTTATATTTGTCGACTCCGGCGGTAATTGCTCTTTTTACTTCGCCGATACTCACACAATCTGCTCCTGCTCCCATCTTTGCCAAATGAGATATTACAGAAAGATTTGAATTGGCTTTTACGGCATAATTGATCAGTGATTTTTGACCGCTAAATGCCTCTTTTAGTGCGTGATATCTATCTTCAATATAATCAAAATCATATACATACAAAGGTGTATCATATTTGTTTGAAAGTGCCAAAAAATCAAGTGCCATATCTAAAATTCCTAATTATTTAATGTGCGATTTTACCCAAATATTGCCTCTATTTGGTTTAATAGCTTATACGGTGCTCTCTCTTGCAAAATATTCCATCATTGCATATCCGCTCAAAAGGATTATCGGCAAAAATGAGGATATTTCCGGCGCTACGACACCGTTTGCCCCCAAATAAGAAAGTCCCATAAGTGTACCCCACAAAAGCAAGCTTCCTCCGAGTGCTATTGTGGTAACCTTGGCCACATTTCCAAAGCGGCTCAAAAACGGTATCTTAAAGAAAAGCAATACCATAAGTCCGAAAGCAAAAAGAGGAAATATGACCTTATCATATATACCTGCTCTTATCCTGTCAGATTTGAGTCCTTGCTTGTCAAAAAGTTTCCATGTACCAAAAGCATCGATCAGAGTTAGCGAACTGCCCTCATTTATTGATTCCATAATGGCCGGCTTGTACCCATCTAGCGTTGTCATAGTTTCGTATTGCTCTATAGAGTATCTATCTAAATAACCATCTGTATAATGGTTGCGATACATAACGGCATTATGCACATCCCATGACTTACCATTAAATACGGCATACGGTGCTTTCATGGTATATTCTATATGATCTTTATCAGTTTTAAAAAGAGAAACTCCAATCAGTTTTTTAGCTACTGGGTCAAGCCTGTCTATATACACGAAAGTATCATTATATTTAAAAAAAAGATTTTTAGAAGCTCGTGCGCTTCCATTTCCGATAAGCATTGCGGCATCATCTTTAGCATAAGCAAAAGATGTTGTTTGCAGCCCAACAAAAACTATATAAGCAATCGCGCCGACTATGAAAATTGGGGTAAAAAGTGTGCGCTTACTATAGCCAAAAGAGTGCAAGGCACCCATTGTGTTATTTTTGACCAAATTCATCTTAGTTACAATAACCGCAAATACAAGCGCCAAAGGATATAGCATGGTCAATGAGCTTTGCCAAATATAATAAACATACATTATTAGCTGATTTGTAGAACCGCTAATTTTATTTGTATGCCCTAAATAATCGATCAAAACAAACATAAAAGACATACCAAGCAAAATAACTAAAAAATTTTTTGCATAAAGTTTAACTAGATACAAAAAGTAAAGTTTTGGAATTAATGTCATTTTAAATCCTCAATGCTTTTGAGCGAATAAAGTGATTGTATCTGATTAATCGGTTTTTTGTCAATTTGTAACAATGCATCTGAAACATGATTGAATAATTTTTCTAAAATATCTTCTTGATCTTTATCAAAAGGACTCAAAACAAAACTAGCTATTTCGGTTTTGTGGACTGGTTTACCTATACCTATGCGACAACGCAGATAATCTTTACCTACCATTGAGTCAATAGATTTTAGTCCATTATGTCCGCCGTCTCCACCGCCTCTTTTGAATCTTACAGCACCAAACGGCAAATCTAGATCATCGTGAATGACTACAATATGCTCTAAATCGATCTTGTAAAAATTTGCAACAGCTTGCACGCTTTTACCAGATAGATTCATAAAAGTAGTCGGTTTTAGATATAAAGCATTAGCAGATTTGTATAGTTTGCCCTGAAATGAGGTTTTTGAAATTTCTTGTGTAGAGTGATGTGCTAAAAGCACATCAATGACCATAAAGCCAATATTGTGTCTTGTGTTTTCATAAGCCTGACCGGGATTGCCTAGACCTACGAAAAGCCACATTATTTAGACTTAATCACACCACAAATCGCAACATGGCTTCTATCCATGATACGAGTGTTTGCCGGAGTCTCAATATCGCGCACCAAAATAGAATCATCACGATCCAAATCGCTTACGTCAAGAGTGATATTTGCAGGCATATCCTCGATGGCACCTCTAAGTTTCAATCTTTTTTTAGATTGAATAAGAACACCTTTATTTTTAAGACCTTTTGGAGTCCCGGTAGTTTTAACCGGAACCAAATAATCTGTAACCACACCTGGAAGTGCTACACGCAAATCAACGTGTGTGATATCACCGGTTACTGGGTGAAATTGATACTCTTGAATAACAGCATTATATTCTTTACCATCAACTTTTACTGGCAATGTAAGAGTTGTTTTTGCTCTTGCTGCTCTAATAAAATCACCTTTTTTAAATGCTGCAAATACGCTTTCTACGCCATTAGCATAAATATTGGCAATTAGATAACCATCTCTTTTTAGGCGTTTTGCACTGCCTGAACCGATACTCTCTCTAACGATACCTTCTAACATTGGATTCCTTTTGTATAAAATAGGCAAGCATTATATCCAAAAGTTATTAAAAATATCTTATGATACTACTCTATATATTATGTTTGTCAATCCGGCTACAATGTTGGTACAAATAATTTCAAATAGCAACATATTAAAAAATTCATTTAAAACAAATATCGCCTTGCCTATTTGTCATGATGACAGTGATGCTCCTCTTCGTATGCCAAAAGTGCTGTTGCCTCTTCATCACTAAGCGGTTGAAGTTCCATTATAGTCCCTTCAAAAGTAACAGTGTGGCCTGCAAATGGATGGTTTGCATTCAAAATAGCGAAATCATCTTCCATATCAGTAACCGTATAGATAAGTGTTTCATTTGATACCTCATCCATCCCATCAAGTTCCATACCTATGAAAATATCCTCAGGAAGTTCATCAATTGGCTCTTGAACAACAAGATCTTCTCTATAAAGACCAAATGCTCGCTGTGGAGAAAGTGTTACTTTAAAATTATCTCCAACTTTTTTACCTTCCAGTGCTTTTTCAAAATCTTCAAAAATTTGTCCATAGCCACCGTGGAGATAAATAAGTTCATCATCGTCAGGATTAAGATGATTATTTTCTTCATCGGTTAGACGATACTGTATATTTACAAGAATATTTTTTGTTATTTCCATACAATGGTTCCTTGATTTTTAAATAAATTATAGCACAAGAACCTATCATTGATATCTATGTACATTAGACTAAAGCATTATAGGATATTTACAATTCATTAATCACATCAAGTATTCAAGCACCGAATCAATATCCATCATTTCGGTTATTTCTATATTGATACCCACACCTTCAATATTTCGCCGTATTCCATCTCCTATAGAACGGACTACAAGAATATCAGCCCCCTCAAGCAGTGGCGGAATAACTCTCCCCGCAGATAGCCCGGTCGCACTGTCATCATTTACGATATCAATACCTCTATTTTCCATTTCTAAATATATAGGATTATTTTTATAAGTTATTGATGCAATAGAGCCATTTTCAATTTTTGCAAATGCATAATATTTTGCACTCAAAAAATGCGGATAAATCTCAGAGCGATTATTAGTAGGAAAAACGACCGTGAAACTTCGTTTTTTATCAACAAGCGAAATACCTTTGCCAAACATTACCATTTCAGTCATTTTTTTTCTGGCACGTTTTATAAGCTTGGCAAATGTAGGACGTGATACGCCTAACTCTTTGGCACACTCCTCTTGGTATAGTCCTTTAAAATCAGCTAACACCATAGCTTCTAGCTCATCAGCAGAAAGCAATAGCATCTCTTTTGGTTTATGGCTTAGCGGACCAAATGAAAAACTTATAGGTTTGATTGAATAATTACGTTTCTTGCTCATCAAAGACCTTTTTTTTTACATTTGTAAATCATAATCATTTCTTTCATAATCTCTCCTTAAAGTGCATTACAAAGAGTTAAAAATTGTTTTTAAATCTAAAATAATGAAATAATTGACCTATTTAATAATAATTTAATTTTACATATGATAAATTACGCTATATATATCTTTACAAATGCTAAATATAATATTAAAATATTACTTATTGATATAATTTATTTATTGATATTAAGTTTCGATTAGCATTAAAAAGCTATTATCGCCTTTCTGTAAATGACCTATGAATTGGTATAAGTAACACTTGCTGTCTCCTTTGCAAGTGTTACTTATGTCCATTAAAGTATGATAAAAATTACTGCAACGTAATAATATGGTACAAAATGGGCAGAATCGTAGTTAAAAGGATAGATATGATTGTTATGCCAGTCAAAATTAATGAATCGGATAATGCAATTTTATTATTGCTTAGTAAAGCAAATAATGATAATCTAAAATATTATCATTATCACCAATATAAAAGCGGATATTAATCATGCTCCACTATATTGCATCACTTTATATTGACGGTTTTAAAAATATGAGGGTAGGAAAGGAACTGTGGGTTCTGATTGCTCTTAAATTATTAATTTTGTTTGGGATAATGAAACTGTTTTTCTTTCCAAATTATTTGAAAACAGAGTATGAAAATGATACTCAACGCAGCATGCATGTCTTGGAGCAGTTAACAAAAAGTGATTTTACAAATAATAAAATCACTAAAAATTAAAAAACCCAAAATGTTGTCGTTGCAAAAAACAAATAAGATAAAGAAAAACTGCGAATGTATCGTAAAAACATTTGTATCATAAATTCAACCGCTATGATTACCCCGTAATCAATAGATCGTCACTTTAGGGGGACATAAAAAGTTTTGACGATCTAAAACAATAAATACATGCATCAAGTCATGCTAGACTACAAATAGCTAGGATTTGGGCTGTTTACATTTAAAAAAGGAACAGATACAATGGAAACACTAAGTATTGAGTTGGTAGACTGGTCAAGAGCACAATTTGCCCTAACAGCCATATACCACTTTTTGTTTGTCCCGCTCACTTTGGGACTATCATTTATCGTCGCTATCATGGAGACTATATATGTAAAAACAGGTGACGTGAGATGGAGAAATATTACTAAATTTTGGATGACTCTCTTTGCTATCAACTTTGCTATTGGAGTTGCTACAGGACTGATTATGGAATTTGAGTTTGGAACGAATTGGTCTAATTATTCATGGTTTGTAGGTGATATATTTGGTGCACCACTGGCTGTTGAGGGTATTTTGGCATTCTTCTTGGAATCTACATTTTTTGCGGTTATGTTCTTTGGATGGAATAAAGTCTCAAAAGGATTTCATCTATTCTCAACATGGCTTGTTGCTGTAGGATCTAACCTGTCAGCATTTTGGATACTTGTAGCAAACGGATGGATGCAATATCCGGTAGGAATGGCTTTCAATCCGGACTCAGTTCGCAATGAAATGGCTAGCTTTCTTGATGTTGCCCTCTCGCCTGTTGCAGTAGCAAAATTTCTACATACTATCGGCAGCGGATACGTGATCGGGGCTTTGTTCGTAGTTGGAATATCTGCATGGATGATTTTACGCAAACGCAATGTAATCGAAGCAAAACGTTCTATGGTAGTCGGAGCTAGTTTTGGATTGCTTGTTTCAATCTTTTTGGCCATCAGCGGGGATGAGTCGGCCTATCAAGTAGCACAACATCAACCTGTTAAATTAGCAGCAATGGAAGGGCTCTATAAAGGCGAAGAACGTGCAGGAATCATTGCGTGGGGTATTTTAAATCCTGAAAAAGAGATCGGAGATGATAAACAAGAATTTATAGGTGATTTTGAAATTCCATATGCATTGTCATTTTTGGGTTATCACGATATAAATGCTTTTGTTCCAGGATTAGATGACTTGGTTTTTGGTAACGAAAAATATGGCATAGAAGGTGCTGAATCAAAAATAGAAAAAGGTAAAATAGCCGTACAGGCCCTTACTGATTATAAAGCGGCCAAAAAAGCCGGCGATGAAACTGCAATGAATGCAGCCAATGTAAAACTTCAAGAATATATGCCTTATTTTGGGTATGGTTATTTGGAAAAACCTACGGATATCGTACCGCCTATAGCACTAACTTTTTATACTTTCCATATAATGGTAGGTTTAGGTATGTGGTTTATAGTATTATTTATTGTCGTACTATATCTACTAATGGCAAACGATATTGCTCGCTATAAAAAAGTGCTTTGGTTGTCCATTATCTCTATACCGCTTGGCTATGTTGCAGCCGAAGCCGGATGGATTGTTGCTGAAGTTGGTCGTCAACCATGGGCTATACAAGATCTGATGCCGGTTGGAATTGCTGCTACACAAATCGATGTCGGGAACGTACAGCTATCATTTTGGTTGTTTGCAGTTATCTTTACCGGTTTGTTAATAGCTGAGATTAAAATTATGTTGCGCCAGATTTCTCTGGGCATTAACGGAGGACACTAATGTTTGAAAATCTTTCATTACACGAATTACAAATCTACTGGTGGATCATCATCTCTCTGCTTGGGGGGCTGTTTGTCTTTATTATGTTTGTTCAAGGGGGTCAAACTTTATTGAATGAACTCTCATCTAATGAAACAGAAAAAACAATGCTTGTAAACTCGCTAGGACGCAAATGGGAGCTAGGATTTACTACGCTTGTATTGTTTGGAGGTGCGCTTTTTGCTGCATTTCCGCTCTTTTATTCGACAAGTTTTGGCGGGGCATACTGGGTATGGCTGGCCATTCTTTTTACATTTATTATTCAAGCTGTTTCATATGAATATCGCAAAAAAGAATCAAATCTTTTCGGTTCAGCTACATATGAAAAATTTTTAGCGATCAACGGTTATTTGGGGACTTTTTTATTGGGTGCTGCAATTAGTACATTCTTTAGCGGTGCAGATTTCCGCCTTGATGATAATAATTTTGTTTATTGGACAGTGCCAACACGTGGGCTGGAAGCTCTTTTGGTTCCTCAAAACTATCTATTGCCGTTTGCTATGGTCTTTTTGGTCAGAATAGTCGGAGGAATGTATTTCATCAACAATATAGACCATGAACCGATTCGTGCCAGAGCAAGAAAAATGATCAAGCACAATACTATGTACTTTCTTCCGTTTTTCTTAGCATTTACTGCATGGGTATTGTTTAAAGATGGATACTCATACGATCCTGTGACAAAATTTGTCTCTCTTGTGCCTATGAAGCACTTGTTTACATTTATTGAGCTTCCTTGGATAGGTGCTATATTTGCAATCGGCGTGGTTATGGTTCTTGTTGCAATTTACAATGCAGCTTTTAGAGCTAAAAACTGCTGCATTTTCACCATAGGCATTGGAACGGTATTGGTTGTTATGGCATTATTGCTTAATGTTGGGCTAAATGGAACTGTTTATTACCCATCAGTATATAACATTCAACACTCATTGACAATTCAAAATTCATCTGGAAGCCATTATACCCTTGCGGCAATGTCATACGCATCATTGATGGTACCTTTTGTTTTGGCATATATTTCTTACGTTTGGTACCTGATGGACCGCGTTAAAATTACCGAAGATGAGATAACATCTTCTGGCGAACACCACTATTAAGGAGTTATTATGGTTGATTATACTACTTCATTGATCTGGTTGGCTACATGGCCACTGATCATCTATATCGGATATAAATTTACTGCTTTTAATATGGCACATTTCAGTAGAGTAGAAACTCTGCTAGAGAAAGATGATGAGCATATTAATGCATAATGCATCCTTGTCTTTATCAGCCTTCTAGGCTGATAAAGCAACTTTTATTCTTTTTTTAATTTATTTCTTTATCGATTTGCTCTGATCACTTGATGTTTTTTCTCTTAGGCAGCATAGATCTTTATGAGCTTTTTTGAGCACTTTACTCTCTTCTAGTAGCCTAATCATTTTTTCATCTTTTTGGCTTGTAGAAATAATATTATTATACAAAAGAGCATTAATTTCAGCGTCTACTGCAGCCAAAGCAGCTTCAAGATGAGAAATAGAAACCATTATAATCCTTTAAAAATTATGTAATAATAAAAATAGATACTAAAATAAAAGAATCTATTATACAATAATATATAATATTTTTTTAGCTAAATATCAATAAACAAGATGTATTATTACTATACCAAGTAAATATAATCAAGAAGGAGAAGTTTTATGAAAACGATAATCGCAATACTATTTTCTTTTCTAATTGTAAGTTCTGTATGGGCTCAAATGCCAAAGCAAGGAGTACCAGATACAGACCTCAATACAACACTCAATGGTGCAGCTAATCATCTTGACTCTATTTTTACAAATGCGCTGACATCATTAGAGCTCATTGCAGCTAGTCCTGAAGCTAAAAGTGCTGATTGGAAGAAAATTAAAGCTCGCCTTGAAAAGATTACGCCAAACTTGCCCGGAGTTTATTTTTTTGTCCTCCCTGATGGCAATTACTATACCGTTACGCAAGATTATACCAAGCTAAATCTTAGTGACAGAGCGTATTTTAAATCACTCTTTGCCGGAAATAAGGTAAAAGGATACCCGATTTACAGCCGTTCATCAGGAAAAAAATCTGCAGTTGTGGCTGTTCCGATCATAGTAGACAACAAAGTTATTGGAGCTCTTGGCACTTCTGTTTTTTTAGATGAACTATACATGCAATTGGATCGTGATTTTGCTATATCCAAAAACTATACATGGTTTGTTCTGGATAACAAGGGTGATACTATGCTCGATCAAAATAACGATATGATATTTACAAATATTTTTATGCGTGTCAGCAAAACCATGCAAGAAGCATTGTCTCAAACCCTAACAACAAAAAAGAGTGGAACGATACAATATGATCAAAAAGGTCTTAAATATGCGCATTACCGTAAACTCCCAAATATGCCATGGCGTATAATTTTAGTGGATACTGAGAGCTCACAGATCCAAGCTGCTCCGCTGTTAAATATTTCTTTAAAACGCTTTGTGCCTGATTTACAAAAAAGACTAAATACAATCGACGATTCAACTTCAACATTGGTCAAAACAAGCGACTTTGACATCAATAATGAAGGAGAGATAAGAAAGCTGCTTGTTTCTATACTTGACAAAAATCATGACGTGGTAGAAACTGCTTTTATTGATCTAAATGGTGTCATGCGATACATAGAACCGCGGGATTATAGGAATTTTGAAGGTACCAATGTCAGCAACCAAGAACATGTGGCCACACTACGCAAAAATAAAGTACCGGTTTTTAGCAGTAGTTTTAAAGCTGTAGAAGGTTTTTTGGCGGCTGACTTGGCATACCCAGTGTATGACAGTCAAAAAAATCTAATCGGTTCCATTAGTGTATTGATACGCCCTGACCTATTTATCAACTCTATCCTCAAAAAAAGCAAGATTCCAGATGATTATGAGCTCTGGATCATGCAGCCAAACGGCACGCTTATATATGATCAAGATAGTGATGAAATTGGCAGAAACCTCTTTAGCGATCCGATGTATGCTGAGTATGAGAGTCTATTAGCTTTAGGGAAAAAGGTAGCGTCTACACCCTCAGGAAAAGGCAGCTACCTCTTTTTAGCACCTGGATCAAAAGAAAAAGTCATCAAAAATGTAATATGGCAAAGCGTCACACTGCACGGCATGGAGTGGAGGGTAGCTTTGGCCTATCGTCCTTATGAGAAAAATAAACAATAGCCGATAAGAAGTAGAATGTGAAATCTTTTATCGTAACATCATATGATGAATATGATAAAAGATAGAGCAAAATAAAAATTTTAATCTTATTTTAGGCTCTCTAGCATTTGTCCAAAAGAGACTTCAAATGATCTAAGACCCTCTTCTAGAAGTGTTTCATAAACTTCGCTCATTACAATACCTGCATTTTTTAGCTTGGCAAAATGTGCAGAAATGATACTTTTGTCTATAGGCAATACAAAAGATTCTTGTGGGTGTTCCATATAAGCATATATAGTTCTAAGCGGAGCAGTATTTACAGCATGACTAGCATAAAGCTCGGAGATATAATAATCTTCAGGCAGTTTTTCACCCTCTTTGACACCCGTACTGGCAAATAGTGCTCTCACACTCGGAGTATGACTCTCTTCGATCATATTATATATTCTAGCGGCATTGTAAATACCTGTCTTGGCTGTCTCAATACCAAGAGCTTCTAGTTTCGGATCAAGCACACGGTCAAAACGGCTAACAAATACAGAAATAACCCCTCTAGCTCTTCTGCCGCCGCTATTTTCAAATACGCTAAGGCCTTTCTTCATGGCCCTAAGACATTTTTTAGCTTGAAGCAAAGAGAAAATAAGTGTGGCATTTACAGAAATTCCGGTGCTAAGAAGTTGCCTCATAGCACTGTATCCTTCTGGAGTAGCAGGGATTTTGATCATGACATTAGGCTCACCAATGGCACGAAAGAGTCTTTTTGCTTCTCTGACTGTGGCCTTTGTATCATGAGATAAAAACGGATCTACTTCTATACTGATATATCCATCGTGTCCCTCGTCATACAGGGGTCTTAGCGCTTGAGCTGCAAGTTTGATATCTTCAATAGCAAGTGCCTCGTATTTTTCTTTGGCGCTTTTGCCTTCTAAAGATGCTAGCTGCTCTTTATATGCAGGTGAATGCATGATAGCTGATGCAAATATAGATGGGTTGCTCGTAGCTCCATTTATTATGCGTTTTTCAATCAATTCAACAAATTTGGTTTTGATAAAATCTCGCTCTACAAAATCCAACCATAAAGAGAATGGTATATCTCTATCTAGCATCGTTATACTCCCATTTAAAGTGTTGCCACGAGCCTAAATCGCCCGGCTTTTGAATAGTAGCTTTGAGTGAGTCCAAAAACTCATCTCGACACACCACAACAGCCCCCAAACTTTTTAAGTGTTCGGTAGGTATTTGACAATCAATGAAATCATAGCCTCTCAGAGCTAAAACATCACTTAGTGCTTTAAAAACTACTTTGGACGCGTCACTCATATGAGAAAACATAGATTCACCAAAAAACGATTTGCCTATCGAAATACCATACAATCCGCCTACCAATTTGCCATTTATATAACTCTCTACGCTGTGTGCAAATCCTTGTCTATGAAGCTCAAGATATGCTTCTTGCATTTCAGGCAATATCCATGTGCCGCTTTGTCCTTCTCTGGGTGTGTAGGCACAAGCCCTTATAACATCAGCAAAATTTGTATCAAATTTTACTTCAAACTTTCTGCTTTTGAGTGTTTTGCGAAATGATTTGGATACTTTAAATTGCGATGGATACAACAATAATCTAGGATTTGGCGACCACCAAAGAACAGGATCACCTTTGCTATACCAAGGAAAAATGCCTTTTCTATAAGCAGTCAATATGCGGCCCGGGGACAAATCTCCTCCGAAAGCCAATAGTCCTTCATCTGAAGCATTTCTAGGATTTGGAAATATATGATCTGCTCCAAGCTGTGATATATAATAGTCCTCATCGAACATCGATGCCATATCTATGCTCCAAACGAAAACTCCAAATGATTCGCCTTAAACCCTACCGTAACTTTGCCTCCATCTTTTAGTTTGCCGAAAAGTACCTCATCGCTCAAATGTTCTTTTATCTGCTCATCTATAACTCTGGCTATATGTCTGGCTCCATATTTTATATCATAACTCTCTTTGGCTAGATACTCTTTGGCTTTAGGCGTAAGTTTAACTATTACTTTTTTTGGTATCAAAATAGTATTTAATTTGGCGATCTCAAGCGATACGATACGCTCCAAACTTTGCATTGACAATGGAGCAAATTCTATCACTGCGCTTAGGCGATTGCGAAACTCTGGTGAGAAAAAGCCCTTGAGTGCAGTATCTGTCTTGACGCTATCATCTTTTGCAAAGCCCATAACACTTGCTTCTTTGGTGCCTAGATTTGATGTCATTATAAGCACTACATGACTAAAATCACTGACGATTCCATTATTGTCGGTCAACTTTGCATTATCCATTACTTGCAACAATATATTCATAATATCAGGGTGTGCTTTTTCTATCTCGTCAAGGAGTAAGACAGTATGAGGGTGCTTCTTGATAGTCTCAGTCAACAAACCTCCTTGCTCAAAGCCTACATATCCTGGAGGCGCTCCTATCAAGCGGCTGATAGTATGTTTTTCCATGTATTCGCTCATATCGAATCTGGCAAAATGCATCTGCATAGATGCTGCCAGCTCTACAGCAAGTGCTGTTTTACCAACTCCAGTAGGTCCAACAAACAAAAAGCTGCCTATAGGCTTATGCTCTCCGCTAAGCCCTGCGTATGAACGCTTAATTGCACTAGACACGGCATCTACTGCTTTGTCTTGATCAATGATCTTTGATTTTAGCTCGCTTTGCAAAGAAGCGATTTTGGTCAAATCATCACTGCTTACAATAGTAGATGGCAATGAAAGAGATTTTGCAACACTCTCTTCTATCTCTTTTGGTGTGATAATAATATCTTTTTTACCGTTCAGTACACAACTTGCGCCCACATCGTCTATAATATCCATGGCTTTATCTGGCAAAAATCTATCATGAATATATCTAATCGATAACTCTATGGCTCTTTTAAGTGCATCGTCGGTAAATGTAATATGATGAAATTCTTCATATTTGGCCTTAGCGCCTTTGAGGATCTGCAAAGTATCTTCAAAGCTAGGCTCATTGACATCTATTTTAGCAAACCTTCTTGATAGCGCTTTGTCTTTGTCAAAAAAATTACGATACTCAGCAAACGTAGTAGCGCCTATGCATTTAAATTCACCTCTCGCAAGTGCAGGTTTGAGCAGGTTTGAAGCATCCATGCTACCTCCGCTTGTAGCTCCGGCACCTACTATCATATGTATCTCATCGATAAATAAAATTGCATCATCGATACCCTCTATCTCTTTTAGTATCCCTTTGAGTCGTTTTTCAAAATCTCCTCTATATTTTGTACCTGCCACTAATGCCCCCATATCAAGAGCAAAAATTTGTGCATTTTGCAATATCTGCGGTACTTCATTGCTGACAATTTTGAGAGCCAATCCTTCAACTATAGCGGTCTTGCCTACTCCTGCTTCACCTACAAGAATGGGATTGTTTTTCTTTCTTCTGCAAAGAGTTTGCATAACCCTCTCTATCTCTGCCGATCTGCCTATGACCGGGTCAATTTTGCCGCTTTTTGCCAATATTGTAAGATCTACACAATAAAGAGCCAACCAAGAATCCTCACCTTGTTCTTCGTCTTGGTTTTCTAATGATTCATCAAATCCGCTATGCGAAATAATCTCTAGTATATCAAGTCTGTCAACGCCCTCTTTTTGCAATAAATACACTGCATATACCTCTTCTTGCAAAAATACGGCTGCTAGCATATCTCCAATACCCGCTTGGCTCTTGCCAGAACTGTGTAGATGAGATATCATGTCATTAAGTGCTTTTGAGAGTGAAACAGTCTGTGACGGCTCCCCATGCTCTGGCAACAAAGGAGTGGTTTCCATTATATAATTTTGTAAATTTTTGGCATACTCGTCTGTATCTACATCCATGACTTCTAATATCTCTTTGCCCTCAAGGCTCTTGGCAATAGAGAGCATAATATGCTCAACGGTCAAATATTCATGTCTATGGGCAGCAGCAAACTTTAAAGCATTTTCAAATACCTCTTTTAGTGATATACTATACATAATTATTCCTCCTCTATGGTTGCAAGCAGAGGAAAACTATTTTGCTTTGCAAGCTTAGATACTTGTGCTACTTTTGTTTGTGCTATCTCGTGTGTATATACACCGCATATACCCTTTCCTTTTTCATGAATTTGAAGCATAATTTCTTGTGCCTCCATGGCATTTTTGTGAAATATATTCATAAGTACATGTATCACAAAATCCATAGATGTATAATGGTCGTTATGCAATATTACTTTGTATTTTTTTGGCTCATCAAGCGCATAAACAGTTTCTAAAGATACATTAGTTCTTGGCAATGTTGTTCCTTTATTTTTTATTTATATATTAAAGCTATCTTTTATTCGATGTAAAATTTGCTCTGCTGGCTACTGGTTAAAATTTATTTTATAAAAAATTACTACTATTTAATACTATTATACTAAAATTTTAATAATGGACACCTCTAAAAAAACCCTAGATACTCATAACATCTCTAGCTTTTTCTAAGGCTAGACACTCACTTGAAGGACTAGCCTTAGCTAATTCGAAAGTGAGTAACAATGCATAATGGAAAGCTATAGATGCCCATAGGGTGAACTTTTCGAACGCAATCTTTCACAAGATATTTGTTTAACTTAGCTACGGCTAGGCTTTCTCAAATCTCTTGCAAAATCTTACATTCGCAAAGCCCATTATAAGTATCTAGGGTTTTTAGAGGTGTCCTAATTCTTTATACTAAAATTTTTGGAAAATTGCAAGTGAAACCTATTTTTGTAACAGCCACCGGTACTAATGTCGGCAAAACATTTGTCACACTCAAGCTCATAGAAGAGCTTAATAATCGCGGCATAAAAGCAGGTGTTTTTAAACCTATAGAGACCGGCGTAACCGATGTGCCGCTTGATGCATCTCTATTGCTTGAAAAATGCAAAAAGTATAATGACAATTTTGCATTATTAAAACCACAAGATATCACAGCCTATACTTTTAATCTGCCTGCTGCTCCGTTTTGTGCCGATACAAATAAAATTATAAACATGGATCACATCATAGCAAAATATCAAGAACTGGCATCACTATGCGATATACTTATCATTGAGGGTGCCGGAGGATTAATGACGCCGGTTACTGGTAATATCAAAATGGTGGATTTAATTTCAATTTTTGATGCTAAAGCATTGCTGGTTACCTCATCACGCCTTGGATGTATTAATGAAACACTTTTATCAATTGAGGCTCTAAAAACGAGAGGTCTCGAGTATGATTGGTGTGTCAATCTATATGAAGAAGTTGATAGTTTCGCAAAAGTAACAAAGCCATATTATGATTCAATGCTACCAGGATGGTGGAGCGTGCAAAATGGGCTACAAATCTACACAGAAACCATTGCATTTAAATAAATATGTTTCAACTATACACACAAAAATAGATTAACTACAAAACTTTTCTGCAATTCAAGAAGTCACTGCAAATAAAGAGCTATAATCATTACACAATTAAACTAGGAGGAATAATATGTCCACATTTGAACAAGAATCGCTAAATTATCATAAAGCTCAAAATGAATTTGATACAAATGGAAAAACAGGAACACTTATTACAAAACCATGTGATACCGTAAAAGAACTCTCTATGGCATACAGCCCAGGCGTTGCATATCCTTGTCTTGAAATCGAAAAAGATATCAATACAGCATACGATTATACTAACAAAGGTAACCTTGTAGCTGTTATTTCTGACGGTACTGCCGTACTTGGTCTTGGGGATATCGGTCATTTGGCCGGCAAACCTGTAATGGAAGGCAAATGTGTACTATTCAAATCATTCGCTCACGTAGATGCAGTTGATATCGAACTAAACACGAAAGATACTGAAGAGATCATCAAAGTAGTAGCTGCAATTGCTGATACATTCGGCGGGATCAACCTAGAAGATATCGGGGCTCCAAAATGCTTCGAGATCGAAGACAGACTAAAAGAAATTTGTAATGTTCCTGTATTCCACGATGACCAACACGGAACAGCAGTTATTACAACAGCAGGCCTTATTAATGTTCTTGAAATGAGCGGAAAAAAAGCCGAAGAGCTTAAAGTTGTAGTTATCGGAGCTGGGGCTAGCGGAATTGCGTGTGCAAACATGTACAAACAGCTTGGCGTTAAAAACATTACTATGCTTGACTCTAAAGGCGTAATCCATTCTGGCAGAACAGACCTAAATGAGCAAAAAAAATCTTTTGCTATAGATACAGAAGACAGAACTCCTGAAGATGCAGCAAGAGGCGCAGATATGATACTAGGTCTTTCAGGTCCTGAACAAATCACGACTGATATGGTAAAATCTATGGCTTCTAACCCTATTATTTTTGCTTGCGCAAACCCAACACCTGAAATTATGCCAGACCTTGCAAAATCAGTAAGAGATGACCTTATCATTGGTACAGGCAGAAGTGACTTTGCTAACCAAGTTAATAACGTACTTGGATTTCCGTTTATTTTCCGTGGTGCACTAGATGTTAGGGCTACCAAAATCACAGAAAATATGAAAATGGCAGCTTCACGCGCCTTGGCAGCTTTAGCAAAAGAGCCGGTACCTGCCAATGTAGTAGCGGCTCACAAACGAGATGACATGGTATTTGGTCCTGAGTACATCATTCCTTCACCATTTGACAAAAGACTTCTTGTATGGGTCTCTTCTGCTGTTGCACAAGCTGCGATAGAAGATGGCGTAGCAGGAGTAAAAGACTTTGATCTTGAAGCTTACAAAGCTAAACTTCAAGCTATGGCAGATCATTCAAAATAAGCCTTGACCACCCCCTGGGTGGCAACAAGCCACACAAAGCTAATCTCAAATCATATCTTCATTTTTTATTCCGCTGCTACACACTAACTGATAGCTGTTATCTGCCAACTCTAACTCCAATTTTGATATAATTTTGCAATATATATAAGGAAGCTGCCATGCAACACCTCATCACTGCTGACGATTTTAGTATAGAACAGATCAACAATATTTTGCAAAATGCCTCTAGATTTAAAAATAATGGCAATCCGCCTGCCCTGCTGCGCGATAAATTGCTTTTTACCCTGTTTTTTGAAAACTCTACAAGAACTAGAAGTTCATTTGAAGTAGCGGCCAAAAAATTAGGAGCGGCCGTTGTACATCTAGACCCATCCAAAAGCTCTACTGCCAAAGGCGAAACCATAGAAGATACATTTGCCAACCTAGGGGCTATGGCACCCGATGGTGTCATTATTCGACATGCTTCCAATGAAATACCGCAAACTCTGGCCGATATGGATATGGCTCCAGTTATTAACGCGGGGGCTGGCAATTATGCTCACCCTACTCAAGCTTTATTGGATCTATTTACGCTTCAAGAACATTTTGGCTCGCTTGAAGGAAAACGCGTAGCCATAGTAGGTGATATTGCAAACTCTAGAGTAGCAAGTTCAGCTATAAGCCTATTGCCTAGATTTGGCGTAGAGGTCAGCTTGGTAGCTCCTGCTCCATTTATGCCCACCGATACAAAGCTGGCTAAATATGACAAGATAGAAGATATTATAGATAAAGTGGATGTCATAATGAGTCTTAGGGCTCAATTGGAGCGTCACCAAACTCCGATATTTGAAGATTATGAAACTTATGCATCACATTACTGCATCACACCGCAAACCTTAGGCAATCGGGATATTATCATCATGCATCCTGGTCCTGTTATGAGAAATATCGATATATCAGATGAAGTGTTAGCCGATCATAGATGCAAGGTACTTACTCAAGTAACCAATGGAGTATTTGTGCGTATGGCAGTACTCAAAATGCTCTTGCTTGACTCATAATGCCACATTATACACATTTTGAAGGTATCAAAACACTAAATGATCTAGGTGCTTCTAAGACACCTTTTTTATTTATTATCTCTTACGATAAGCAAAATATTTTTGCTTCGCCGCTTGACCAACTAGATGATGATATATTTTACAAACTTGACCGGCAAAGAAATTTTGCATCGCTGCCGATACGAAAACCATATTATTTTACTAAAAATCCAATAGATTTCAAACTATATAAAGAGTCTTTTGACAAAGTCATTGAAGAGATCAAATCCGGCAACACATATCTGCTAAATCTGACATTTCGCACACCGATAGAGAGCGATTTGAATTTATATGAAATATTTTGTGCATCCAAAGCCAAATATAAATTATACTTCAAAGGTAAATTTATATGCTTCTCTCCTGAAAAATTTATATCTATAGAAGACAATACAATTTCAACCTACCCAATGAAAGGCACTATTGATGCGTCATTACCAAATGCCGCGCAACAGATACTAGCCAATGAAAAAGAGATGGCAGAGCATACTATGATAGTCGATCTTATGCGCAATGATCTTGGAATAGTCGCAAATAACATAAAAGTGGAAAGATTTAGATACATTGACAGTATTAAAGCCGGAGAACAAAGATTACTCCAGGTTAGTTCGCACATCACAGGCAAATTATCTCATAATTGGTATATGCAAACAGGTAATATTCTAGACTCTCTTACGCCTGCTGGTTCCATTAGCGGAACGCCAAAGAAGAAAACTATCGACATCATTGACGAAATCGAAAATTATAATAGAGAATGGTACACCGGCATATTTGGAATATATGACGGCTCATCACTTCATTCAGCTGTTATTATCCGTTATATTGGAGAAGAAAATGGCATACTGTATTACAAAAGCGGTGGAGGAATTACGCTAGATAGTGATATCAAAAGCGAATATGAAGAAATGGTGCGCAAAATTTATTTACCTTTTTGATGGTTCATGAAATAGAATATTATGCATACACATATTTAATAATATTTTTAAAAAAATCGAATATTAAATATAATATTAGCTTAGATAATATAAAATATATTTGATTAAAAAAATCACTAATATATTTTAAAGGATAATTATGAAAAAAATTGTTTTCTCGGCTTTGGTTTTGGCAACTTCTTCGATTTTAATGGCTGACGGTGCAGCAACATATAATAGCAAATGCGCGAGCTGTCATGGTGCAAACGGTAAAACTGCAGCCCTAGGCAAATCAGCAATTATAGCTGGACAAAGTTCAGCAGCATTGTTGAAAAAACTCCAAGGCTATAAAGCCGGTACGCTTAACACTAATGGTATGGGTGCAGTTATGAAAGGTAGCGTTGCACCTTTGGATGATAAAGCACTTTCTGAAGTAGCTGCTTATATCTCAAAATTAAAATAATCTTCCTAGCCTTCACACTTGTGAAGGCTATTAAACTCAAATTATCCTCTTTTGCATCTAATAACTTATTTTATCTGCCAATAAATCTTTCTTGCTTTTGTTTATCTTATCCAAAAAAATAAATTAAATTTAAAATATGTAAACTTGTATGGTATAATATTTGAAGAGTTTAGAGGTAATCTCTTGTGAGATTTAATAAATATGGCTAAGTTTACAAGCCCCTAATTAATAATAATCTAGGAGGAAAAAATGAAACATACGTTAATGGAATTACCTTATGCAATGGATGCTTTGGCTCCATATATTTCTGAAGAAACATTGAAATATCATCATGGAAAACATCATGCCGGATACGTCAACAAACTCAATGAATTAATCAAAGATACCGAATATGAAGAGATGTCGTTAGAGCAAACCATCCGTCAATCAAACGGTGCTATTTTTAATAATGCAGCACAAACATTCAATCATGACTTTTATTGGAATTGTCTTAATCCTACAAAAACAGAACCATCAGAACTTTTGCTAAATGCAATAAAAACAACTTTTAATTCAATGGAATCGTTTAAAGAAGCATTTTCCAAGGCCGCTGCAGGACAGTTTGGTTCCGGGTGGGCTTGGCTGGTAACCGATGAACATGAAAAACTCCGAATATACACAACATCAAATGCCCATACGCCTATAGAACATAATCTTACGCCCTTGCTTGTCTGTGATGTATGGGAACATGCTTATTATATTGATTATAGAAATGAACGTGCAAAATATCTAGATAATTTTTGGCAGCTGGTAAACTGGGAACATGTTTCTAAAATATTTGGAGACAAAGAACTTTTAAGATCATCAGCAAGCGTTCCTATTTGTAATGATCCTGACGATCCTATATGCGAATATCTTGATGATATGTCACGCCAAGGCACTACAAGCACATAAATTCAGGCAAAGAATAAAAAAGGCTCAAAAAACTATACTAATTTAGAAGCGGCTTGATATCTACATTTTTGTCGCGGATATATTCTTTTGCGTATTCGACTATCTTGCCGTGAAATCTGGCATATATAGCATATAGCTCTAAATTATACGGGTAAAGTTTTTTTGCTTTTTGAAGATTCTCTTTTAGACCCTCTTGCATCCACTTTTGCAGCTGCATATAATTATCAAATTTATATCCCAAAGCCTCAAGAAGTCTTGTGGTATAACTATCTACTACAAAAATCTCTCTTTTGCATCCATAGCAAAGTATAGAATCTGCACTCTCCATACCTATGCCTTTTTGTTCAAGAAGCCATTCTCTAGAAACATTTTTTTGAAAATTATCAAAAGAGCCAAAATCTTTTAAAATGTTACTGCTGATAGTTTGAAGTCTATGAGCTTTTGTATTATAAAAACCGCTAGGTTTTATACAGGCAGCTATTTGTTCCAAATTGCCGTTGCTTAATGATTCAGGTGAAAGAAGTGTTGATCTGTCTAGATTATACAAAGACTCTTCTACTCTCTCCCATTTGGTTTGTTGTGTCAAAATAGCACCAACAATTACTTCAAAAGTTCCGCTATTTGGCCACCATAAAAAATCTCTCGTAGTCTCTAAATAATTTAGCTTTTTTAGCACATAAAGCAAATCACAACTACTTTGAATATGCACTTTTAATTTTTAACCTATAAAATGTGATAAAAGTTTGCTCTTGTCTATTTTTACCAAATCAGAAGGTATATTTTTTTCTATGAGCTCTTTTACATCATGTCTAAGCTTCTCAACTAATTGATTGTTGTGTTCTTTTGGAAATGCTAAAAATATATGCTTGGGTTCTTGCTCTTTTGTTATCTCCTCTATAGCTTGAACTATGTCCTTTAAAACTCTATTGTCTTTCTCAAGTATAGCTTCGTGTTCATCCATTGTATCATGGATCTTTCTGCCGCCGCTATCGCTCAAAATTTCTCCTATTTTTTTTCTGCCTTCTATAAAATTCTTATTTACAATCATCTCAAGTCTATAAGTGTTTTGAAATTCACCACTAAATGAACCGTCATTTTTATAAATTTTATAAGCTTTTAACTCACCAAGGTCTGCAACTATGACAATTGTATTTTCTAATTTCATTGTTTTTTCCTTTTGGATACCAAATGTATCTTTCTCTTGAAATTTGGATAAAAAAATATCCTATTCATATGATAAACCAATTATTGCGTTTTGTCAATAAAAATACTAAAAAAATATATATTTTAATTAATTATATTATAAAGATATATGATTGATTGTTTTTAATTATTTTAATGGAAAAATTTTGAGTCCGGCAAGCTATCATCCACAAATACTATTTTTGAAAATTACTCCGTCTATGCCTTTTAGAGCAATAGATTCAATCTCGTTTTCATCATCTATAGATGTGATTATTCTCATCGTCCATAGATATTCATTGGCTATTTTTTGTATCTCTTGTGCATTTTCAATATCACATAAGGCATAAGCAGCACCTAGATTGGCTGCGATTACTGCATCTTTTATTGATATTGATTTCACTGCATACGGTATATCGTTTTTCATACAATGAAGTGCTATGTCACTAGAGTATTGCAGATCTGGCAATAGAACAATACTTCCTGCAGGAGTATTTAATATACCATCAATAGAATCAACTCTGTACCAAGACTTGCAAGGGATGAGAGTATGTCCAAAAACTAGCATGATTTATACCTTGTAATTATTTTTGCACTCTTTTGAGCAGTAATGTTTGCCATTAAATCTTATGAGATCATTTTCAGATACAAATGCACCGCATGTATCACACTCAATCATATTTTGCACATCTTTTTGTGATGTTTTTGATGACAATAGTTTACCGCCAAAAAGTTTATACAGCCCAAACAACATTAAACCAAAAATGATAACCTTAAGCCACATTGACACTCTTTATATATAGATAATTTCTTCTGTTTTTTTGTAATATATCATAAGACAGCTGATAAGTCGATGCTTCTTCAATCTCATCAAAAACCTTACTGCCTTTGTATAGCAGGTATTGAGTATGGCTGCCTCTAACTTTATCTGTAAGTTCCAATAAAAAATTTGTATTTGTGACTGCCCTGGAAGTTATCATATCAAAAGGCTTAGCATCCAACTCTTCAACTCTCACAGCTTCAACTTTTACATTTTCAAGCCCCAACTCCATTATGACAAAACGCAAAAATGAAGCTCTTTTTTTGAGTGGTTCACTAAGTACAAAAGTAGAATTTGGCAACGCAATAGCTAACACGAGCCCTGGAAAACCTGCTCCTGTACCGACATCTAGAATATTTTTCGGGAAAGGTATAAAATCAATTGGATAAAGAGCATCTATAATATTGTCATGAATAGCTTTTATATTTTTAGCTCCGGTAAGATTATGAATTTTATTCCACTCATGCAATAAAGCAGTAAATGTATCTAGCTTGGATATTATCTCGCTATCTAACTCAATACCTTCTGCTTTTAGACTGTTTGTTATGTTCAAAAAAAACCTTTTGTTAGAGCATATGTCCCATTTGCTCTTTTTTTACCTTTAGGTAATCTATATTGCACTTTGTAGGAGGTGTGATCATAGGAACTCTCTCTACAATCTCTACGCCTTTTATGCTCTCTATCTTTTTTGGGTTATTTGTAATGAGCTTTATCTTTTTTAATCCAAAATGTTTAAGAATAAATTCTATAGCATGATAGGTTCTCTCATCGGCTTGAAACCCTAATTGATGATTGGCAGCTACAGTATCATAACCCTGGTCTTGAAGGGCATATGCATTGACCTTATTAAGTAGTCCGATGTTTCTTCCCTCTTGGCGATGATATATGACCATACCGCCATGTTCAGCTATCATCTTTAGTGTTGCATCCAATTGAGAACCGCAATCGCATTTTTGTGAGCCAAAAACATCGCCTGTTACACATTCAGAATGCACTCTCACCATCGGAATATCAGGCAATGGATCCGTAAAAACTGCTAAATGCTCTTGGCATCCGTCTTTGAAAGCTTGTATGTGAAAGGCACCGTGACGCGTCGGCAATGACGCTATATTTGAAATTTGTATATCTTTTTTCATGAGAGTGATTATATCAGATTATTTCTAAAAACAGATGCGACTTAGTCGCAAATAGATAATATTTTTAACTGTTCGGCTAATTATTTTTGGCTATAATAATAATACAAATGCCAAAGGAGAACAATATGAAAAAAGTTTTTTTGCTATTTATAATGACGATGAGTATTATATTGGCAGCAAAACCGATTGATGACAATACAACACAACCAATCAATACATTAGAATCAAAGCCTTTAGATGATTGGGAATACAATGCCACGCGAGAGGCAGAAAAGATGTTTGAAAAAAGCGGAATGATGATGCGCAGCATGCCTATGCCATCTCCTATGGCACCGACCGGCAATATTGGATTGGCTGTAGGCGGAGCCAAGGATACAAATAATTTCAAAGAAAATATAGATCACGGTTTTTTACCAAAACTTGATTCGATCACTTATGAAGGACAATTTTATCAACACTTTTTTGACACTGCATTAAAAGGAGAATGCAATGAGCTTTTTTGCCCTAGCTATGTATCTGCCAAGAGATCAAATCCTTTTACAAAAGAGGAAGAAGTTTTTTTGAGTGTCGGGCTCAATTCTGGTATCAAAGCTAGCGACTTTAAGCGTAAAAAGCTCAATCTTGTAATCGTGCTTGATATTTCAGGCTCAATGGGAAGTTCGTTTGATCAATATTATTATGATAAATTTGGCAATAGGCAAGATATTATTCAAAAAGATAATGGCAAAAGCAAAATGAAAGTTGCCAATGAATCAATAGTAGCTATGCTGTCTCACCTAAAGGGTGATGACAGAAGCGGCATGGTAGTGTTTGATGATAGCGCATATAGAGCCATGAAACTCAATTTTGTGGCTGTTAGAGATATGGATGCAATTAAAAAACATATATTAGAGATACAAGACAAAGGCGGTACAAACTGGAGTGCAGGATACAAAGCCGGAGTAGCACTTTTTGATGGTATAGAAAAAAGCAGCGAGTATGAAAACCGCATAATATTTCTCACCGATGCAATGCCAAACTTAGGAGAGCTTAATAAAGAAGGGCTTTTTGGAATGGCAGAAGATGCAAGCAAACGAGGCATACATACGACATTTGTAGGGGTAGGAGTGGATTTCAACAATGACTTGGTAGAATTTGTGAGTAAAATCAAAGGTGCAAATTATTATAGTGTACACTCTTCTGAAGGATTTGCAAAAGTACTTGATGATGAGTTTGAATATATGGTGACTCCTTTGGTATATGATCTATCCTTAAAATTAGAGAGCAAAGCTTATGCCATTGATGCTGTGTATGGTTCGCCTGATGCTAGCAAAGCAACCGGAGAAATTATGAAGATAAATACTCTATTTCCGTCTAAAAAGAGTGAAGAAGCCACCAAAGGCGGCGTGGTACTCTTGAAACTTAAAAAAATGAAATCAATTGATGGCGATATAATACTCAATGTGACCTATAAAGACCAAGACGGCATTTCACACTCCAATAAGCAGCAAGTGGTTATAGAAAATAGTCAAAATAGCGGTATCCGCAAAGCGATACTTGTGAGCGACTATGTAAATTTAATGAAAAATTGGCTAATTGATAGTCGTGCAGATTGTCATGATCAACCTAAATGGGTCAATCAAAAGCCTCTTATATTGCAAAAAAGGGTGTTGGAATATCCTTCAACACATCAGATGTATTTAATGATATCAGAATGGGAGAGAGCGTCTTGCCCTGTGAAAGTCTCCGATGGATACAAAAAACTTTTCAGTGTATTTGCAAAATATTACGAAGGTCAGATGAAGACGCTCAAAGATGATTCTTTGAATATAGAACTTGATATCGTAAAACAATTAATTAACACAAAAGCCGAAAACCCAAAAAATGATAACCAAATAACAAAAGATCCAAAGAATTAAAGGTAAAGCACGCAAGAATGGAAGAGTATAAATACACATCAAAATTCTATGATATACTCCTCTACCCTTTTGTACGTACTATTCGCAACAAAGTCGTTGATGTTATCAAACGTCATAAATACAACACTATCTTGGATGTCTGTTGCGGCACGGGTGATCAAATAAAGCTTCTCAAAAAACACGGTATTAATAGCGAAGGCATAGACATATCTAGTGATATGCTAAGCGTTGCTGCCAATGGTAAGATAAAAGCTAAATGCCGCCTTGAGAATGCCACTAGCACAAGTTATGACGATAACCGATTCGAGCTTATTATGACCTCATTTGCATTGCATGAAAAAGACCACGCTACGGCTAAACAAATACTCAAAGAAATGGTGCGTATCAGCAGCAAAGATCTACTGATAGTAGATTATGAATTGGGTAAAAAAACTTCGTTTATCTCAAAATGGCTTATATATCTTATTGAATGGATTGCCGGCAAGGAACATTATCTCAATTTCAAATCATATATAAATCTTGGCGGACTTGACGGGTTGCTTAATGATATAAAATTTGATACAATTGAAAAACATTATTTTGGTGATGGCGGAGTAGTATTGGTCTTATTGAGAAAAAACTAAGGAGTTGCTATGAAAACTTTATATCTTATCAGACATGCCAAATCAGACTGGAGCGAGGAAAATACAGCCGACCTTGATCGGGGCCTAAGTAAGCGGGGGTCTAAAGATTTGAAAGCGATGGGCTCTTATCTTTTGGAAAAAAAGATCAAACCTGATTTGATACTCTCAAGCCCAGCTTTGCGCGCTAAATTGACAGCAAAAAAAATATCTAAAAAAATCAAATATGATAAAGATATAAAATATATAGACAAGCTTTATATGCCTGATCTTGAAACTATATTGGATATCTTATCAGATCAAAAAGATAAAAACAAAAGCATCTTTGTAGTAAATCACAATCCAGCACTTACTGAGCTAGCCAACATATTGGCAGATGAATATATTGACAATATTCCGACACTTGGTATCGTAGCTATCAAGCTTGATATCAAAAAGTGGAAAGATATCAAAGATCATAAAGGTAAAATGGATATGTTCGTTTATCCAAAGCTATTGAAATAAACTCTTCGATATAAAAATTCGGTCTAATTAATAGATTGTCAGTTTATATTTTCAAATTAACTTGCTAGCGGAATACTTTTTGCATATTAATTGTCATATTTCCAAAGAAGGAGAATGTGATGATAGATATTGTATTTATGCTTATTTCTAGTTACTGTCTATTGATCTGGGGATTATTCTATTATCATTTGTCAAAAGACGAGATGACATATGAGTAATGCCGTTTACAAAAAAACTTTGGATTACGCCAAGGAGTTTTCACAATATAAAAGCTTTTATATACCACACCGTAATTTAATATTTTCAAAATTGGGAATAGGCACTTTTACCCCAGAACCGTACAAAGAAGAAAATTATCTTTTTTCATATGAAGAGCCTTTGACCAAAGCTATCCAAAGCGGAATTAACCATATAGATACGGCTAGCAACTACCGTTACGGCCAAAGTGAAAAAGAGATAGGCAAGGCTCTAAAATCAATAGCAAATAGTATAGATAGAGAGTCTTTGATCATTGCTTCCAAAGGAGGATTTATCCCTCTTGAGTTTCCTTTCCCTTCCAACCCATATACCTGGATCGATGAGCATATCATCTCTTTGGGTCTTGCGACGGCAAATGATATCGAATTGGACCAACACTGCATGACGCCTGATTTCCTGGAATGGTCATGCCGCAGAAGCCTAGCCAATCTAGGTATAGATAAACTTGATATATATTATCTTCATAATCCAGAAATGCATCTTGCCAGATTAGGAGAAGATGCATTTTATAAAAATATATATAGTATCTTTGAGCGATTTGAAGTATTGGCCGATGAAGGACTCTTTACAAATTACGGTGTAGCAGTATGGAATGCCTTTATAACTGACACGATAGAACATATAAGTTTAGAGAAACTGGTCTCCATAGCTAGAGAGGTTGGTGGCCAAAATCACCGATTTGCCTATATCCAAACACCATTCAATTTGGCAAAAACAAATATATATACCCAAGAAACTCAGAGCGTTGATGGCGATAAATGCACCCTGCTTCAAGCAGCTCATCGTTTGAATATTGGTGTCATTACATCTTCGTCGTTACTCCAAATGCATCTGTTTAAAAAATCATTTACTCCCGAGGTTGGATTTGTGCTTGATGAGAGTATGACGCTAGAAAATGATATTCAGCTAGCTCTTCAATTCGTAAGGTCCACGCCCGGGATCGTTAGTTCTCTCTTTAGTACAAGATGGCAAGATCACGTGGAGCAAAATTGCAAGATCGCATCTATTGCTCCGGCTAATCGTACAAAATATGATCTGCTCTACAGGTTGTCAAGATGATGTATGATGTGATCATAATCGGCGGCGGAGTAGCTGGGCTAATGGCAGCCATTGAAGCAAAAACAGATACCAATAGAGTAGCGCTTATGACGAAAGGAAATATTTTTAAATCCAATAGTGCATTAGCTAGCGGAGGCATAAATGCAGTATTGGATGCCAATAATACTGGGGCCATTGAGCAACATATCGATGATACACTAAATGGTGCTTATGATCTTGGAGATAAAAAAGCTATCTCTTACATGTGTGAAAGAGCACCTAAAATAATTGAGAAACTAGTCGATCTAGGTGTGCAATTTGATCAAGACAAACAAGGCCATATAATGCAAAGAGGTTTTGGCGGTACTCGCAGTAAAAGAACATGCTTTGTCGGCGATAAAACCGGTGCTGAAATTACTCAAGTTTTGATAAAAACTGCACAAAACAAAGGTGTAAAGTTTTTAGTAAACCATTTTGTAATGAATCTAACGACATTAAACCGCAAAATAAGCGGAGTAGTTGCCATTAGGAGATTTGATTCTTCGGTGGTAGTTTATCCTGCAAAATCAGTCATCTTGGCTGGTGGAGGATTTGCTGGGATTTATAGAGGATACAGCACTAACGCCCAAGACTATACCGGAGATCTATTGGCCGTTGCTTTAAGGTCGGGGTTGCATCTAAAAGATATGGAATTTGTACAATTTCATCCAACAGGTTTTGTGAAAACAAATTATTTGGTAAGTGAAGCCGCCAGAGGCGAAGGAGGATATCTCATAAATAGCGATGGAAAAAGATTTGTGGACGAATTAGGCGCAAGAGATGTGGTCTCTAGAGCTATTATGAATCAAATAGAAAATGGCAAAGAGGTGTTTTTGGATTTGAGACATTTGTCCAAAGAGACCATAGAGACTAAACTTCCATCATTATATAAAACAGCTTATATGCAAGCCGGTATTGATATAAGTCAAGAGCTGCTGCCCATTAAGCCAGTCGCTCACTATACTATGGGCGGAATTGAAACCGATATGGTCAGTACTGATATTGATGGATTGTTTGCTTGCGGCGAGTGTGCATCTAATGGCGTACATGGTGCCAATAGACTAGGAGGAAATTCACTGCTTGAAGGTGTAGTTTTTGGAGAGATGGCCGGCAAAAAGGCATTGATGTATTCTGAAGCTAAAGATTTTTTGCCTATCGACTACAGCAAGGTAATAAAAGATATTAAATTAGTCGACCATATTTTTGACTCAGATGCAACTAAAAATTTTAATGCCATGCGTGTAAGTTTAGGCAAAGTAATGTTCGAGAATGTCGGAATAAAAAGAGATGAACAAAGCCTCATAAGAGCATATGATTATATTAGCTACCTTAGAAGTGAGGTGCCCACACTTCATTGCGTCAACAAAGAAAGAACCAATAATGTTGAACTCATATCCATACTTGAACTAAGAAATGCCCTGGAAATTGCCGAAGCAGTGATCTTGTCTGCACTAAAAAGACGAGAGAGCCGCGGTTCACACTATAGAGTAGATTTTCCTGGGAGTGATGAATCCTTGCAGCAAAATATAGTTGTAAAAGAACTGAGCAAAGGACAACTGAGAGTTTGGTTCAAAGAAAATCCTCTCTTGTATAAAATCAGAAAATGGTTTTCACATCATTAAAAAAAGGAAAAAACAATGGCAAAAGTAATGCTCAGAGAGAAAGAAGACAAAATATATTTTTATATCGCAAAAAAAGATATGGAAGAGATAATCGAAGAGATAGAATTTGACCAAGACATAAAATGGGGCGGCAAAGTACGCTTAAGCAATGGCGAACTTTGGTGGATAGAACCGGGAGTCAAAGAGCTTCCAAAAGAGGCTGTATGTAAAAAAATAGATGATTGATGAAAAAATAGACATAAAATGCAAATATTTATACCAACAATAATCTTATAATATAATCATATAAAATTATAAAAAGGAAGCATATGCTGCCAAACTGCAAAACATGTCTAAGTAATCGAGAGTTATCTGTACTATATGATATTGCCATGAATATCTCAGATTCACGTGATGCAGTCAAATCAGCTGAGCGCTCTCTGGCTGCTCTTAAAGAATCATTGCAACTTGAGAATTGCGCTATTTATAGACTCGAATCTGATGAAAAATTGCATATTTATATCGCTAATGGCTTTAATAAATATCAGCAAGCAATGTCAGAATACCGTATCGGTGAAGGGGCTACGGGATTAGCAGCCAAAAATAAAGAACCTGTAGTCATCGCAAATATTCATAATGATACATTGTTTTTAAATAAATCAGGAAACAGAAATGCTGAGACTATCTCATATATTGCAGTACCTATGCTTGTAGAAAATAGGCTATGGGGTGTCTTGTCTACCAATTTGACCAAATCAACAGAGATTGATTTTGATGAGACAGTTAAAATTCTTTCTATTATAGGTTCACTTTTGGGCCATTTTTTGCATGCACAGTATATTTTATCTCAAGAAAAAGAACATTTGCAAGATTTGAAACAATACTACAAAATGGAATGGGACTCCAAAGTACATAATTTTGGAGATATTATTGGTGAGAGTCCTCGAATGCAAATAATATACAAGATCATCAATCGTATCGCACAAAGTGATGTAACAGTACTTGTGAGAGGAGAGACAGGAACGGGCAAAGAACTTGTAGCTGCTGCTATTCATAAACGAAGCAAAAGGGCCGATGAACCTTTTGTGAAACTCAACTGTGCTGCTATAGCTGATAGCTTGATAGAGAGTGAATTATTTGGACACGAAAAGGGTGCATTTACAGATGCCAAAGAGATGCGTAAAGGGCGTTTTGAACTAGCTCATGGCGGCACATTATTTTTAGATGAGATAGGTGATATTTCTACTTCTGCACAAGTGAAGCTTCTAAGGGTTCTTCAAGAAAGAGAATTTGAACGAGTAGGAGGAAGCAAAACAATAAAGGTTAATGTGCGCTTGATCGCTGCAACCAATCGTAACTTAGAAGAAATGGTAAAAAATGGTGAATTTCGTGAAGACCTCTATTACCGACTCAATGTAATCCCTATCGACCTTCCGCCGCTTAGAGAAAGAGGAGAAGATATACGGCTACTAGTTAATTTCTTTGTGGAACGTTCGATGAAAAATCACAAAAAAAAGATAATCATCACTGAAGAGGCAATGAATAAACTTATGTCTTATCCATGGCCTGGAAATATCAGGGAATTGGAAAATACTGTCGAAAGAATAGTTCTCATGGGCAGCGACGATGGGATCAACGCTGAGGAGATGGAGCTCCTCTTGCCGGCACTGGCATCAAAAACAAAAGCATAGGGAGAGGGTCTTAATGTCGCATAAAGTAACTTTTAATGATGAAGTCTTGAGTCTGATCGATGATGCTATGGAAGAAGGATATATGGCACAAAGTATAGCCGTCAGCACCCCATATGCAGATAAATTTACTATCCAAAGAAGCTCAAAAGATATTAGTATGACTATTTTATTTTCAGTGCCAAACTTGGAATTTGAAGAAGAGATCTTGCAAATAGATAATTTTCTAAGCCTACTGCAAGTTCCAATCCATAGTTATCTCATTTTTGATCATCCATCGCAAGGAGCCCAAAAGTTACAAAAACAATTAAAAATTATGCAAGTGGCATATGATAATTATAATGAATTTGGTGCGTGGTACGGAACTAAAATCCTTGACGGCAGTTTGGCTGATTCGTTATGCAAATCACTTTTTTTAATTAGCAAAGACGGTGCTGTTTTTTATGTTGATATGCCTCACAATATGTCAGATAAGATTAATTTGGAGAGATTGCATATTGCACTCAATAAAGCATTCACAATTTACACAGGAGTAGGATGTCATGGATAAAATTAAAGAATCATTTACAGAAGGCACTTTGGTACCATTTTTAGGTATGGGTATATTTAAAGATACAGTTGCTTCTGATGGGAGCAATTTACCATATGACAGCGATAGCATGTCTTTGGCTCTCAATGAGAACCGGCCGATGAGCACCAGATTGATGTATGAATATACCAGAGTAGCAATGAGTCTGGAGCAGCGAAAAGGCAGAGAATTTATAGTAGAAAAAACAAATCATATCTACAGTTCTAGAAAATACGAAGTGCCTTTGATATACCAATACCTCAAAACCGTAAAACCAAAATATTTAATCGATACCAATCTCGATAACAGCGCTTGCAAAATATATGAAGATGTAGAACATTTTATGATCACAGGAACAGCAAGGATCATGGGCGGTTCGGATAGGTTTTTGATATACAAATATGACATAGATACCAAAAGCTATCACGAGATCAGCAAAGAAGATATGCATACTTCTATTCCGATTTTATTTAAACCGCTTGGTTCAACTATTCCAAATAAGAATTTTATCATCAGTGATGCTGATTTTGTAGATTGGCTCACCGAAGCAATGGCCGGTTTTGCAATGCCTCCTATATTAAAAGAATACAAAGAGGGAAAATCATATCTATTCTTGGGTGTTGACTTTTCCAAAGATACATATCGCATGGTAGCCAATGAACTTACCATTGGATTAGCCGGAGGATATATAGTAGATGACAAGGATGTATGGAGTAAAAAAGAAAAACAATTTATCTCTACTCATAATTTGTCAAAAATACCGCTTGGAATGCAAGATTTTATCAAAGGATTATAGTGAAAAGTGAAACAATCTGTGATTTTTGCGGTAAAAGTTTAGATGATGTTCTAAAGTTTTATAGTGCCGAAAACGCACATATTTGTAACGAATGCATAGATACATGCCATGAAGAGTGGCACAAAGAACAACTTGCACACAATAAAGAGGAATTCCAAAAAGGGCTTACCCTGCCCCATAATATAAAAGCACATCTTGATAGCTATGTTATAGGTCAAGATGAAGCCAAAAAAGTCTTGGCCGTAGCATTGTACAATCATTATAAACGAATTGATAAGCCTAAGATCAAGCAAATTGAGATCGAAAAAAGCAATATATTGTTAATCGGCCCAACAGGCAGCGGAAAAACGTTATTAGCAAAATCTTTGGCAAAAATTATGAATGTTCCTTTTGCAATTTCCGATGCTACTGCATTTACTGAAGCAGGATATGTAGGTGAAGATGTAGAGTCCATTTTATCAAGACTGCTAGTTGCAGCCGAATATGATTTGGAACGAGCCCAAAAAGGGATTGTTTATATAGACGAAATTGATAAGATCGCCCATAAAGCCGAAAGCGCTACAAGCGGGCGAGATGTCTCTGGTGAAGGAGTACAGCAAGGTTTACTCAAAATACTAGAAGGAGCAGAAGTCTATGTACCTACAAAAGGGGGACGCAAAAACTCTTCAAGCGAAACGATTTTATTTGATACCACTCATGTATTATTTATATGCGGCGGGGCATTTGTAAGCTTGCAAGACAGCCTTTTGGGCAAAAACAAAAAGAGTGCAAATACATTAGGGTTTCTAAAAGAAGAAAAAACTGATCATATTCCAAAAGAAATCATGCCAAAAGACTTGATAGCATTTGGAATGATCCCTGAGTTTATCGGACGTATTCCTGTAATTGCCAAACTTGATACCTTAACTATACAAGATTTGATAAGGGTTCTTCAAGAACCGCAAAATGCTATTATCAAACAATATCAGGCTCTTTTTGAACTTGATGGGATAGATTTGGAATTCACACAAGACGCGCTTGAAAATATTGCAAAGCTTGCTCAAGAAAAAGAAGTAGGTGCCAGAGGACTCAGAGGTATTATAGAAAAAATTATGTTGCCATTGCAATTTGATCTTCCATCTAACCCGAATATCATAAAATGTATCATTACCAAAAAATTTATCTCACAAGAAGAACCTGTTACGCTAGAGTATAAGACTCAAGAGGAAATAAATTGAATCTACAAAGATTGGCTACTATTGAAGATATTTCCGAGTTGTGCAATTTATTAAAGATTCTTTTTGAACAAGAAGAGGAGTTTTGTTTTGAACAAGATAAACAAGAAAATGCTTTAAAAACACTGCTTAGCTCTCCCGAGCTAGGTCATATTTTGATCATAGAGATATCGGCTAAAATTGTTGGTATGGTTACAATTTTATATACGTTCTCTACGGCACTAAATGAAAAAGTCGGTATCTTAGAAGATATGATCATATCTCCTGATCATCAAAATCAAGGCTTGGGATCAGTGCTGATTGATTATGCACTTGTATTTGCTAAATCACAAGGCTTAAAACGCATTACGCTTCTAACTGATAGTACCAACATAAAAGCCCATAGATTTTATGAAAAAAATAATTTTTCTTGCTCCAAGATGGTACCATTTCGTAAAATATTGTAAATAATAACTAACTTCATATCCAACGGAACAAAACTTGCATTAGTACTTATAAGTTCAATTCAAGGAGTAACCAATGGCGGTAATGATCACAAGCGAATGCATATTATGTGATGCATGCGCGATGGAATGTCCGGTCGCAGCGATTTTAGATGAAAAAAATGAAAAAAATCCCCAAAAAACTAGATATTACGTAAAGCCTGAAAGCTGTGTAGAGTGTGTGGGTCATGCCGATTCTCCACGATGCGCTGAAGCTTGCCCAACCGAGGGAGCCATAGTATGGGATATGCCATATACCACGGAATATGAATCATATTATGCTGATGGCAACAATGAAGGCACTTATGCAATCCGCGTACATAACAAAAAAGGCCTTATGCTTCCCTCTATTAAAGAGCAGCCGTTTGTCAATTATATATCGCAAAGCGATAGAGAGTCTCATGCCATGCTTGGCGATTGGTAGGGTAGCAGTATGGCAGTTATGATCACAGATTGTTGTATCAATTGCGATACATGTATAGATGAATGTCCGGCTACGGCGATAGTAAGTGCCAATGACAGTCCGATTGTCGCAAAAGAGTACACTTATGTAAAGCCCGAAAAATGTATCGAGTGTGTAGATAGCAGTGTACCAAAATGCGCTGACGTGTGCCCAACCGAGGGAGCTATAGTTTGGGATATGCCTTACACGGCATCATATAATGAATATTACATGGATGGCCAAACACAAGGCTTGTATGCTATTAGAGTACATCCAAAAAAAGGAATGTTCTCGCCCATTAATCAACCAAGGCCTTTTAGAGAAAATATCTCAATAGACCAAAGAGAATCTCATGAAAGTGTACTCTAAAAAACACTTTACAAATAAGATAAAAATACAAAGGAGTCAAAATGAGTTGCGCATGCGGAACATCCAGTAGCTTTGATCCAAACGACCCTAAAGCTTTGGAGATACAAGCCAAGATCAATAACCATCCGTGTTATAGCGAAGGGGCACATCAGCATTATGCCAGGATCCATGTGCCCGTTGCTCCTGCGTGTAATATTCAATGCAATTACTGCAATCGCAAATATGACTGCTCAAATGAAAGCAGACCAGGTGTTACAAGCGGTAAACTAACTCCCGAAGAGGCTGTCAAAAAAGTTCTTTTTGTGGGTGGGGAGATACAACAGCTTTCAGTTGTAGGCATAGCAGGACCAGGAGATGCATTGGCAAACCCGGATAAAACCTTTACTGCATTTAGGCTACTACAGGAAAAAGCTCCCGATTTGAAGCTTTGTTTGTCTACTAACGGGTTGAGACTTCCTGAGTATATAGATGAAATCGTAAAATACAATGTAGACCATGTAACAGTAACCATTAATACTGTAGATGAAAGTGGTGAAATAGGTGCTAAAATCTATCCATGGGTGCATTGGGATCATCATAAAATAAAAGGCAAAGAAGGTGCTAAATTGCTTCTTGAAAAGCAGCTAGAAGGCATCAAAATGCTTACAGATAGAGGTATATTGGTAAAAGCTAATTCGGTACTAATTCCCGGAGTTAACGATAAGGATCTGGCAAATGTTGCAAAAAAACTAAAAGAACTGGGTGTCTTTTTGCATAACATCATGCCATTGCTTTCAGCTCCTGAGTTTGGAACAAAATTTGGCTTGAGCGGAGTGCCAAGCGCAACTGACCAAGAAGTAATGGCAGCTCAGGAAGCTTGCGGAATGGATATGAAGCTAATGAGCCATTGCAGACAATGCAGAGCTGACGCTGTAGGACTTATCGGAGAAGATAGAGGCGAAGAGTTTACCAAAAAAACGTTTGCCGATATGGATTTCGATACTTTAGAGAAAAAATACAATATCAATGCCAGACAAGAGATGCACCAAAAAATAGAGGTGTGGAGAAAAGCACTTGAATATGCAAATGAGCGTATCAAGATAGAGCAAGCATCAAAAGAACAGCTAAGCTCAACAGGTCAAACCAAATTAATTGCAGTAACAACCGCGGGAGAAGGTGTGATCAATATGCACTTTGGAAGTGCAAAAGAATTTTTGATCTATGAAGCCGGCGACAGGGCTATCAAATTTGTAATGCACCGCAAAATAGAGAGCGCATATTGCAGCGGTCCGGAAAATTGCCACGGCAACAATCCAATTGAAGAAATAAAACAAACGCTCAAAGATTGCGATATTCTCTTAACTGAAAAGATAGGAGATTGTCCAATGGGAGAGCTTGGCTCTATCGGGCTGATCTGTGATGATAGCTATGCACTGCAGCCTATAGAAAAATCAGTTTACGAAGCAACGAAGAAATATTTTTTCCGTCTCGCTAAAGAGGTTGGATAATAAAAAGGAGCTCGATATGGCACTCATTAATGATACTACTTTGCGTGACGGGGAGCAGGCTCCTTTTGTAGCTTTCAATACTCATGAAAAATTGAAAATAGCACAGCTGCTCTATGAAGCCGGTGCTGATGAACTCGAAGTCGGGATTCCTGCTATGGGACAAAAAGAGATCGATGATATTAAAGAGATCATTTCTCTCAATCTTCCGATTCCTATAATGAGCTGGAATAGAGCTATGATGAGTGATCTTGAAGCTTCTTTGTCATCCGGCATCCAAGCTGTTGATCTCTCCATTCCTATCTCAAATTTACTGATCGGCATAAAATATAAAGGCAATAAATCAAAAGTTTTAGCTGATCTTGAGCAAGTGATACGAGCTGCGAAACAAGAGGGCCTATTTGTCTGCATAGGAGGCGAAGATGCTAGCAGAGCTGACGCTGAATTTATAAAAGAAGTATTATCTTTGGGACATGACCTTGGAGTTAATAGATTTCGTTATTGTGACACAGTCGGCATATTGACACCTTTGCAATCATATCAAAAAGTAAAAGCCCTAGTAGAATACGACTTGCTGCCTATCGAGATACATACCCATAATGACTTTGGAATGGCAACTGCAAATGCCATATCCGCTATAGAAGCCGGTGCAATAAGCGCCAATACGACAGTCATCGGGTTAGGCGAACGCGCCGGAAATGCCTCTTTTGAACAAGTGCTTATGAGTCTTGTACATCAGTTTGGTGATTTTAGAAAAATAGATGCCGTTACCCTTCAAGCATTGACATCATATGTAAGCAAAGCAGCCAACAAACCGATCGATTTTCATTTGCCTATCATAGGCGAACATATCTTTGCACATGAATCAGGCATTCACGCAAACGGCGTTATGAAAACATCAAGTGCATATGAACCCTTTTCCCCTGAAGAGGTAGGCTTGCATAGAGATTTTCCAATAGGAAAACATTCAGGTACTTCTACTCTGTGGTATCATTTAAAAACTCTTGGCATAAGTGCTGATAAAAAAACTTTAACCAAGATGCTTCCAAAAATCAGAGAAATAGTCACCTCTAGAAAACGTGTACTTAGCACATCTGAATTAAAAGAGTTATATCTATGTTCATAGGATGGATTCGTCCAGGTTTGGAACAGGACATAGCACAACTTAGCCAAGAGGCTATATGCGACAAACATTTGTGTATTCATACATATAAAAACAATAAAAGTCTCTGTTTTGGGATCTATGATCAAGCAAAATTGGTTGGTTTTATTAGTGCCTTTTCTTGGGAAAAAAGTATCGTGATCAATAATTTCTGCTATGTTAAAGATATCGACAATGAAACAAAAATGAGACTAATACAGCTTTTGCTTCGTAATGTCGAATCAAAACAAAAACCTATTATGGTTCTTACTAATGAACACGAAAAAGAGCTTTTTTTGCAAGCTAGTTTTGAGGAATATACATCATTTTATAAAGCGGTACATTCTGGAGGCGGAGTAGCATTTAACTTTTCTCAGGCTATAGCCAAAAGCATAAGCGGTGAAAATTATCTAGATGTCGCAAATCAATTAGATGATAAAGCATTTGGTGAACATAGATCGCACTACATGTCAGATATTATGCAGCGATCATCTTCATTGCCTCTTTGTACTCCAAATGGATATTTACATTCTTATGCATTAGGAGAAAGGCATATCAAAATTGCGCCATGGATTATGAAACCCTCTGCATATAATGATGCTGAAAAACTTTTGCGTGGTGTGTTATATCATCGTGGCCTAAAAAAAATTATAGCATTTGTCCCAACTGCTATCAAGGAGATCACAGACCTATATGAATCATATAAATTTGAATTTCAAAAAACATACCATTTGATGTATTTACATAGACCTCCGGCTCTTAATCTGGAAATGATTTATGCATTATAAATAAAAAGGATAAACATGGAAATTATAATAGATGAAAAAGAGATAAAAAAAACTTTTGCCGGATGCAAGCGAAAAGTGGTTGAAATAGCCGGAGAAATTCACGATATAGTAGAAGATACCATATGGACCGATTATGATAGACTTCCGATTTTGAGTCAAAAGATCCAAGATGCGATGCAAGATGTTATCCGCATGAGAGCGGAGTATGATTTTTTATCATGAGATATAAATATGAAAGAGCTTGAAGATAAAATAATATGTCAATGCGGAGATAAATCAATCAAGCAAGCTATAGAGATATTCAGATCTTCTTCGCTGCCATATAAAAAAGCCAAAAAATTAGTCACACAGTGCAATCATGCAGCCTGTTGCAGAGACCCGCTAATGAGACTTTTTGAAATGGTAAAATCCGGAAAAATAGACTATCAAGAGATTGATCTCTTGATAGAACAAATAGATACCAAAAAATGTGATATAAAGGGCTAGGAAAACGTGTAAAGTTTTTTGCGCTCTTTAGAAGATGGGATATCGAGGAGTTTGCGATATTTTGTAATAGTTCTTCTTACCATACTAATCTCGTATTTCTGTATGACTTTATTCATGATCTCATCATCGGTCAGCGGAGTATCGTGTAGTTCATTATCAACTAACGCCTTTACATAATTTTTAATTTCCGATGATGAGAGATTATGTGTGATGGCATTGGTAAAAAATGATTTCAAAGAAAACGTTCCTCGTTCACATTGAAGATATTTATTGGATACTGCCCTACTGATGGTTGATTCTTCAAATCCAAGCTCTAGAGCAATATCAGACATAGTAAGCGGCCTTAGTTCGCCACCCATAAAAAACCTCATCTGTTTATCAACAATGCTAATAACCAATTTATATAGCGTAGCTTTTCTCAGCTCCAAGAGGCTTACTAAGTCTTTTGCCTCTTTAAGTTTTGATCTTAGCTCACTGTTTTTTGCCAAAAATGGATCTTTGATCTCGATATCGGGATAGTATTCATTATTGATCTTTATAACTACATCATCATCTATCTCTACAAAAAAATCAGGGGTTATGTATGGCTCATCATCGATATAATCAATAGCAGGCGGATGATTGAGCATTTTTATGATATGCATCGCTTCATCAAAAAAATGATGTTTGTGATATTTGTCTATATGCTTTAGATCTCTAACTAAAATACATGCAAGCTCGTATACACCGCTTGGCATTTCCATAGCTTCCAATTGAAACAAAAATGACTCTTCATTATTTACAGCACCCACACCGCTTGGTTCTAAATATCCAAATCGTTTTCTGATAGTCTCCGCAAATTCATTGGTTGTATTGCATTCTATGGCAATCTGTTCTATATCACCGGTAAAATAACCGTCATTTTCTATATGCTGCAATATTTCAAGCGCGATTTTTTGCGATTTTGGAGTAGGAAACAGCGGTTCACAGATTTGATCCAAAAGCTTATCATACAGTGACTCTTTATAAGTGCTTGTATTTTCTATAAATCCTCGTTTGGTATCACCATCACCATTATATCTAGATGAATCGCTGATCTCAAAAGAAGACATATGTTCCAAAAAGGGATTTTCATAACTATGCTGTTTTAATATGGTATCCAACTCTTGCAGAGGAGCCTGCAATAATGGAAGCCACAATCGAAGAGAAAGCTGCATATTCTGTTTTTGCTTGATAGCTAGAACGGCACTGTGGTTCATCTTAATTTACCTTTTCTTTGCACTTCGAATGGATAGACATTTTTAATACTTCAATCTCACGATTCCGTTTGGACTTGCTATTTTCATTTGACATGAAAGTCTTGAATTTGGTGTACAGGTACCTGAACAGATCTCTTTAAGTACTTTTATCTCTTTATCTGTTTTTGGAGTCAAGAACTCCATACCTTGTACTACTTCTACGACACATGTACCGCATTCTCCGTCTCTGCAACCAAATGGCAATGCACTTCCACTTGCCTCTACAATATCTTGAATAGTACTTCCCGGTTTGACGTTGATCGCCAAAAAGTCATTTATGATCTCTACTCTTGTTGTCATTTTATTTCCTTTGTTTTTAAGATTTACGTTTATATGGTCTAACTAATACATCACCCGAAATAATTGTCACGGGTAAGATTTGTATCCTCTTACTAATATTACAATGCTTTTGCCTATTTAGGCGTCTTAACATTGTCTAAATTTTAATCAAAATAAAAATCACTTTTGCTATCTTTATTCCTCTTATTTTTGAGATTTATTTTTAATATGCAGCTCTTGCATTCTCTTGTGATGAGCCTCAAGAAAATCTCTCTCTTCTTGAATGGAATCTACATATTCTTCCATCGCTTCTAATTCATGTTCTCTGCATCCCACAACTTCAACCGTTTCACCTCCTAAAAAATGTACTTCATAAACTCGAATTACTTGCAGAAATTCGCCCATAGTTTTAACATATCCTATACTTCCCTTTGGCATCATCAGCGTGCCTATGGGAGCATGGGGATATGTACCGTCATTTACGATATCCTCCAAAAGGCGAACCTTCTGCCCTATATGAAAAAGCGGTTCATCTCTGTCTTTTCCGGAGCGTTTTGCTGTAACGCTGTCATAAAGTTTGATCTCGTTTTTAACATCCACAACTATTTCCTTGCTGCGGTGTACAGCTAGCACATCCGCTAAGTTTTCCATTATCAAACATATTCCACACTTCAGCCGCGCTAGGCGCATATCCGTCTTTAAATTTCCCATAGACTTTGAGCAATGAAAATTTCAAAAAATCTAACAGTTTACCTTCATCACTAGAAAGATGCTCCATTCCTTTTTTGATCATCACGCTGTACTCTTTGAGTATATGAAATCGCTTTGCACCCAGTAATGATTTATCGTATGCAATACTAAAAAATTCAAAATAATCTTCAGCATCTCTGAGGCGATAGAACTCATTAAGTGTTAATGATTGCTTAAGCATTTGCTCTCCTTTTTAACTACACGGTGTATCAATGGCTGTGGTTACTGATAACGGTATATTTTTGATTTTTTTATCAATTTGCGTCGTAAGGGCTTCTGTGTCTTTTTCGCCTGTACGGATACGTTCCACTCCGCCCACATCAAGCCACCACATTTTTCCGGCACCTCTGCCTAGATCTTGACAATTAGCTCTGATGCACTCCATTGCAATTGCTCTGTTTTTTTCATCAGAGACAACTATCTCTACTTTGACCTTTTCGACAAGATCCGGGCATTGCTGATCTGCTTCTTTGACTCCAAAAGAACCTTTGCCTACCACTTGTGAAACAGTGACGCCTTCTATATTGTTTTGAAACAAGTCTTCCAAGACATCTTTTAGATTATATTGATTAAAAACTGCTACAACTAAAAACATTTTATTCTCCTTTTTTCATAATGGCAACTCTTCTCTAAGCTGCTCTATCCATCGCTCAATTCGCACATCCGTCTTTTGAGATTCATTTTGCTCGTCTATTGCCAAACCACAAAATTTATCATCAATTTCCGCCAAAGAAAAGTCATAGCTATACTCCTCTTTTGGTATAAATCCGGCAGGTTTTGCTCCTGCATCTGTAAACACTTTATGCAGCTTTCCCAGTGCTGAACAGAAATGCTCGCCATGCTTCTGACTGTCACCTGCACCAAAAAATGCCACTCTCTTTCCGCTGAGATCCACATCTTCGAAAGAAATTTCAAAAAGCGGGTCTACCCAGCTATGGTGCACATCTCCCTGCCCCCATGTAGAGCTTCCGATAAATAAAATATCATATTCTAGAAGTTGAGCAACCTCATCAAAATCCTCTTCCATATTGACAATCTCGTCCACTTCAAATGCATCGGCCAATTTGTCTGCTATTTTGAGACTATTTCCTCCGGCACTCGCACAAAAAATTCCTATTTTTAACATGCCTGCTCCTCTATAGGATAATAAGAGCGATAAAGCTTCAAGGCATCGCCTAGCATCTTTTCACCTTCGCTTACAAACTCTTCAAAACTTCGGAATGAATACCTATGGGCATCTTTGAAAAACTTATTGACTATCACTATACGATCAGCAAGGACAACTGCCCTTCCGAATCCTTCATGGCTCATCTCCATTACTACTGAACACATTACTCCTGTTCTCATCTCAAAGGCAAGTGCAATAGCTTGGAAGATGAGGCGTATTTCTTTGATCTGCATCTCATCTATATCGGCAATGACCGGAATATTTCTAAGCTCATCTTTGGTTTTGACATATTTTTCCGCTAGCAGCTCTTGATCGCTTTTATGGCTCCATGAGCCAAATTGATCCAATGCCCGCACCTGTCCAACCATAGTTTTTAAAAATAACTGCTCACTCATGATGCTCTCCTTTCGCATATTTTTTTGATAAACGGAGGAGGATTACTCCCAAGCATATTCATGAGTTTTGCCAACTCTTCATTTATGCTTACTGATTCCTTGTATTTAATAGGAAAGATTCCACTATTGATAATCTTAGCTGCCGCAGCCGGGCCGATATTAACAAAATACACTATATCAGTACCATTTAAAAGATCTATTGTGCGATCGGTATCTTTGGTTGTGATCGGTATCACCCCATAAAAACTGTAGCTATCATGTGTGATCTCATATATATGAAACTCTTTGGCAGAACCAAAATGAGCATCAATATGCGTTGTATTATTTGTCGCAAAAGCAACCATAATAGAATTTGTAAGAACAGAGGTTTGGATATTCATTTTTCACTCCTTTTAAATTAACTTCTACCATTCTATATGCAAAAAGTGTTCCACGGGATTTTTTATTACCGTACCAACCACATAGCTCAAATATGGTGATGGGCTTGCATACAGTTTGCGGCTTCAAAGAGAAGCTGAGTTGAACCTTGATATAATATGTCATCTTTGAGTTGATTACCCAATGTTTCATAATTAGGAAAACCTCTGGTAAGGAGTGCACAATGGTATTTATGAGCCAATCTTTCACCGTGAAAATTAGTGATAAGAAGAGTATGCTCATCCAAAAACTCTTGGGCATCATCAAGGTCTCCGATTATTATATGGCTTGATGGAATATTTGCCAACATATCGCTTTTGGTTGGAGAGACAGCTGCTTTTATCTCTACGCCTGCTTCTGTAAGTATTGAGGAGAGCGAGAGTATTTGATCTGGCTCACATGCCAAGACGACCTTACATCCACCCAATATAAAATGGGTATCGAGCAGTGCATCTTGGAGTCGTTTTCTCCATCTAATGATCGAAGCATGAGGCTGTGATACATGACTTAAACTCATCAATTTGCCATAAAAAAGATCACTTGCCATCAAGCCTCCTATAATATCAAAATGTAAATGCTGCATATTTTGATTTTTAGAACATAGTTTTTCGCCGCAGCTATATACGCTATTACCTATAGTAATAACCGCATGGGATGAGCCCAAGTCCTTGATCTGCGAAACCGATATACCGTTGCTGCTCAACGCTCCTTGCTTTTGTCCTAAATGTCCATCAAGCGATTCGCTGATATCAGGCAGCGCAAACACACTCCATCCAAAAAGTTCTATCTGCTCTTTTACTCTTTCTACTTCAAGCGGCGTCATGCTCACATGCGGGATCAATGTTATTTTTTGTTCTATTTGTTCTTGGGGTTTGACTAATTGCTCTATAATTGCTTCGATACTCTTGGCATATCCGCTCTCCAACCCTCCTTCAAAATCAGGGGTATGTGCATATACTATTGTATGTTGCGGCTTCAATATAGACGCCACACCTCTTATGTCATCTCCTTTGGTCTCTGTAAGCCCCGTGGTAAAGAGTCCTATGAGTTCAGGAGTGACTTTGGAGGTGATATTTTTGACAGCTTCGCTGATACTATAATCTCCGCCGTCTATGACTGCTGTGATATCATTGACTGCTGTTGTCTGTATAGCGATCGGATCATTGAAGTGTCTTGTAAAAAATACTTTGGAAAACGATGCACATCCCTGCGCCCCGTGCATGAGCGGCATGCAATTTTTAATTCCCAAAAATGCCAACAATGCTCCCATTGGCTGAGAAAGTTTAAGAGGATTTACTTCTAACGGTTTAAGCATGAGACACCTCCCATGGTGCTGGAGTGCCCACTACCCTAAAGACGGGATTTTGAACAGCGGCGCAAACATCTTTTGCTAGATTCTCAAGTCCCCCGTATGCGCCATAACTGACCTTTTTTTCTTGATTGACATCTACAAAAGCTATCTTTTTCTTGATGGCCGTATATAGGCTTCTCCCGCCTGCTAGCAATATATCTACATTGTGTTCATCTATGAGCTTGGCCTGTTCATTGGCAGGAGATTTTATGAGTATCGGCACATATTGTTTGGCTATCTCTATATCTTCCAAAGTAGCCTTAGCGATACTGGTTGCCACTACTTCTATACCGATATCTTGAAGGGCTGACGCAATAGACCATGATTTGTTGCCTCCCGTGTTCAAGATAGCCTTTTTGCCTTGCAGTATCTCTCTATACGGAAGTAGTCTTTTTTCCAGTGCCTCTTCTTCCTCGGCAATGACAACTTCCGCCCTTTTTGAGAGTTCCTCGTTATTAAATGCATTTACAATGCTGCGAATGGCATTTGAGGTATCTCTCTTGCCGTAAAAAGAGACTGATATATACGGTATGCCAAAACGCTCTTCCATTTTGCGACAAAGCGTGATGAGTGATTTGGCACATACGATGACATTTAGTTTTGCTCTATGGGCCGTTTGGATCGATTCTATCCTCCCGTCACCTGCCAATGTAGATACAACCTTGATGCCGATCTTCTCCAGGATAGGAGTGTATTGCCACATATCTCCTGTAACGTTGTATTCCCCTATAAGATTGATGCCAAATGGATGGATTTGTGCAGGTTCCTTGGTGCCTATGAGTTTATCCAGTACCGCTTCCCCGGCCAACCTTGAGCCTAGATTTTTACTGCCCACAAATCCGGGGGCATGCACGACAACTATAGGGATGCCGTATTTTGCCTCCATACGTGAAGCGATATTGTCCATATCATCGCCTATCATGGCAGTCACACACGTCTCATACACAAAGATCGCCTTTGGGTTTTTATGTTCAATGATGTACTCTATTGAGTCTTCTAATTTCTTGTTGCCTCCAAAAATTACATCATGCGCAGTGACATTAGTGCTATAGCCCAAATAGGTATTGTTTTCTCCTTCATAGCTGCTAGGCGTTGCTCTAGTCTCCCATGAAGCTCCCAAACACGTTGAGGGTGCATGCACCAAATGGACCGCATCCGCAAAAGGAAACAAAGATATTTGCGCTCCTTCAAAAGCACATCCGCCGCTCGTAGCTCCGGGCTTTGGCTTATCGCAGCTGCTCTTTTTTTGTTCATTATGGGTGCAAGCCGATTCATTTAGAAGTTCTTTGATCTGTTTTTTGTTGAC